>Ga0208462_1001191_pt1 | contig 19009 bp, 18 predicted proteins | sample AD_SCU001_MetaG_FD_184452 | JGI IMG/M metagenome (GOLD analysis project Ga0208462, IMG submission 184452) | Active sludge microbial communities of municipal wastewater-treating anaerobic digesters from China - AD_SCU001_MetaG (SPAdes) (version 2) | ecosystem: Engineered > Bioreactor > Anaerobic...
CAGGATCTTCCGGATTTGTCTCCAACTTTTCCTTTTCCTCAACATATTTCTTGCGGATGTTCTTACTTTTATATAGCTGCCGGTCTTTTCCTACAGGACAAACCTTGGTGCAGATTCCGCAGGGATTTGCGCGGTTTGCCACCAATTCTTCGTGCATTTTCAGGCAGGCCGTCTTATCGTAGTTCCCGATGATCTGATCCTCCCGAACTTTAATGGCGCTTTTGGGACACAATAAAGCGCAAAGTTCGCATTTAATGCAGAGTTCCTTAGGTTGCAGTTCATCGGCAGGAATATCAGCCGTTGTAAAGACACAGGCAAAACGGACTCGCGGACCAAATTCAGGGGTGAGCAGACAATGGCTCATTCCGATAGTTCCCAGCCCCGCATATTTTGCCGCCGGCGCATGGCCGAAAGCTGCAATGTTTGCTTCCTTCAGAGCTCTCATGGATGTGTAGGTATCACGGGTAAAGGGAAAAGACGCGTACCCCATCCGGTTTAAATGACGGGTCAACTCCATGACCAGATTGTCGAGCTGGCGGTTGGTGGTGTCGTATACTTCTTTATGCAGGGCCGAAGGCGTGGTCTCCACGACAGGCAGCGGCATGGACATCCCGAAAACAATAACGGTGCGGACCTGCGGGAATATTGCCCGGGGACGAAAAGCCGGTGGAACCTCGCCAAATTCATCCCATCTTTCCACGGGGGCAAACCCCACTATATCGGCATCTTTTTGTTTGCAAAACCGGATAATGTCATCCTTGAGCTCCCGACCTTCCAGAGATGTGGTCATCTAGCGTCTCCTTATAAAAAGAATTTTCCGCACCCGCCGCACTACCTTAAATTTATGTGTCCTTCACTGGAGAAAGGAAACTGACGGCCTCCAAGAACCGTTTTAACAAAAACCTTCCCTGTTATTTTATAAGGCAGGTTTCCTTCTGTTAAAATAGACTTCAGGCTGCCGCTTAAGTCTATAAATTTGGCCGCGACGGGCGCTTGAACCCGGGTTGTCGTCGCCGAAGAAACGAGCAGCTCCTTTTCCAGACGCCCGTTGCCGATTTCTTCATTTTTAAGGTAAACAGTGTATTCAAAAGATTTAAAGTTCAGGTCAAATTTGTTCGGATTATGCACATCAAGATCAAGGACAATATTCACATCGGTCAAGGACAGCGGTCGCAGGGAAACACCGCGCAGAACAAAAGACGGCTTCTCCATCACCCAGCTCAGGCATGAGGCCAGAAATATAACAACGAAAAATAAGAATAATACCTTGCAAGAAATTCCTGCTTTTGGGGCGTACATTTTTTTCATCATTTTTAAATCCATATTTAGAATTCAACAAAAGGCTCGTGACGGGCATTTTCAACCGTCGCAGTTTTAGCAAATTTAAGCACCGTTGGCAAATTCAAATATTTTTAAAAGGCTTTATCGTATCCTCCGCCGGCGGAGGTGTCACGAAGTGACGGAGGTGGAAAACGAAGGGGACAAGAAAATACAAGATAGACGGTTCAAGATACTATGATAAATTTCCTGGGCTGGAGCAATCATACTGATTGCTCCGCAACATCAGCAAATATAACCGCAGCTACAAATTAATATTACGGTTTAATCGAAGGACGATTTAACCAGCCTGAAATTGCTTATCTTCATGTCTGCTCACTACTGGACGAGCCCCGGTATAGAACCTTTTGTACCGGTCGGGGCGCCGCCCCCTCGGCCTGAAACTACATTGTCGCATTTGACCGTTGCCGTTATTTCGACATTTGGAGGTACTACATTTGTAATTTCTACTGTAGAAAACCCAATAACTTTCATCTTTTGATTCGGATTTTCGCAGCTTGTGGAATCGTAGACCGGCACCATAGCTGTCCATATGGCATCATTTCCGTCCCCGTCGTTTTTTCTCATATAATCCCATAGATTATAGAATGCGGTAAAAGTTTGATTGCCCAAAGTTCCACCCGTAAAAGCAATCTCTTCGCCAGCTTTTACCTCTGGCGTTGGAGGAGTTGATGGATTATTTAACCATTCTTCCAAAATATCTTTTCTCAGATAAGATTCAGCCGCATTCTTGTTAAAAAAGGTAGTCCAACCAGCACATGACTCAGGGTCATTGGAAGGATAAAATTTAATGGGCTGGTCACAGAAGTTATTAGCCCCTTTATTTAAATACCACGCATAAGAAATGCCGACAGGAATAACCTTTCCCGGCCCCACAGTACTTTCCCCGGTCAAAGCGGCAGTCGCAGTGGCGCTTACATCCGCAGTGTCTATTCCCAAAACCCTTGCAAAAAACAGGGTAATTGGACCATTGGCGCTGCCGTCCCTTCGCGCGGTAACACGAACGGCATCCGGTGAAATCGAATTAGCAGTTAAAGTATGTGCAGCACCGTCCCAGTTACCGATGATTATATCCGCCTCACTTATAGTAATACCGGTTTTATCACCTGCCCTGTTCTGCAAACCCATTTCGATGCTTGCTTGTTTGATAACCGCTGGATCAGGTTCGTAATTAAGTTGGTCTTCGTAAGGCATTGGCTGCGTACATGAGGCCAGGTCCGCGTTGCATTCATATAGACGCCCCAGTGTCCTTGCTCCGGCCAGCGCTGCCGCATCGGCGATTCTCTGGAGTTCGGTTCTCGTATTCATCATATAACCAACGTCGATGGCCAGTGCTACGGCGCCGAGCAACACCGACAACATTATCGCCACCAGGGGAGCGACGACACCTTTTTCATTGCGCCATTTTATTTTAATTGTTTTCACCCCGTCTCTCCTTCCAATCATCATTCACATTTCATCACTGATACGGAAGTCAACGTATAAGGATTACCGAGTCCCGTGATGAAGTTTGGCATAACCATAAATGAGTAAGGATATGTAACGCTGACGCTCAGATTATCGGCAAAAGCACCGCATATACCGGCAGATCCATTAACTGTAACAGTGACGGCAGGTGTCGGTTTCGTAGCAGAAAGCGTAATCAGATGATTTGCCGCATAGCTTTGAACTGTTTGATTAATTTCAGACGCCTGTATCCGGGGCGTATCCTGGACAATGCCGCGCCTTGCCCCTTCACGGGCAGCATTGGTGAGAACCTGCTGATTGTAAATAAGGATACCAAACTCAATAATGCCAAACAGCAGGATGATCAGGATTGGTAAAATCAGTGCAAATTCCACCATGGAACCACCTCGTTGAGATAAAACGCGTTTCATTGCAAATCCCCTCCTTCTTCCTGATCAGATGTATATTAAAGTCCTATTTCCCTTTCGACTCTGAAATTTTCGTCAAAGCCAGTTTGGCTCTTTTCAAATTTTCCTGTGCCTTGACATAGTAGCTGGGTTTGGCTTCAATCGCATTTTCAAACGCCGCAATCGCTTCCTCGTACCTCTCTTCGTTCATATAAAAGTAACCCAGATTGTTATACGCGCTGGCCTTGTCCCCGGCCTTCATAAACGCTTCCAGAGCGGCGTCATCCTTTTTCAGCCTGCATAAAGCTATGCCGAAATTATTATATATCTTGTGATTTTCAGGTTCTATTTTCAGCGCTTTCAAAAACGCCTCCGCCGCACTCCTGTATTCCCCTTTCAGCAGATAAGTTATTCCCAGATTGTTATAGAGCATCGACGAATTCCCGTTTACGGTAATTCCTTTACGGTAGGCCGTGATGGCGGCGTCATAATTTTTCTCACGGTTATATATTGTGGCGATTAAAGCGTAAGACTGCCATAGGCTGGGATCGATGTTAAGCGCCTCATTGAAATTCGACTTTGCCTTCTCCCATTCTGAATTCGCCAGATAAATTCTGGCTCGCCCTTCCCGGCCCAGGGCGCTTCGTGGCTCTGTTTTCATGATTTCTTCAAATTCTTTTGACGCTTCAGAAGGCAGACCTTTTTTGAGATAGAGGTTGCCCAGCTTGTAGCGCACTGTAATTCGTTTGGGATCAAGCTGGACTGCTTTTTGATACTGCATAAAGGCCAATGTTATATTTCCTCTTTTAATGTAGTTGTCACCCAGCATTTCCAGGTCCCCGGCTGTCATATCCGGAATATTTTTGGCAATTTTTTCTTCGGCGGCCATAGACATGGCGGTTTTCTGCCTCTGCAGCTCCATCATCCGCTTGTATTCACTCTCTCTGATATTCGACGAAACGGTCTGTTTTGACGCACATCCCCCCAGACCCACGAGCTGAAAGGCCATCACCATAAAAGAAATCATAATAAATATATGTCGCATTGGTATTCTCCTAGCTTCTGTCATTTCTATATAATTTGTGATACGGAATGAGATCTTTTCCTACCAATACCTTGATTTTGAAATCGTCCCTGCTGCGCTTTTCGGTTATTTTCAAATCCCTGATTTGCGGTATAGCCTGAGCGACGGCATTGGCGGCATCCAGACACTTTTCATCATAAATGATACTCCCCGTACGATGATTAAAGTTATCAGCGTTGGTTAATCGAACCACTTTAAAACCTTTTTTCTTCAGGTGAATCCCCATGTCTCGCGCCATGTATCTGACCCCGTTACCGTTGGCAATCTCGATCTCCACATTCTGCAACTGCTTAATGGAACCAGCCTGTTTTCCCAAGCCCGCCCGCTCCATTAAAGAGCTCTTTATTTCCGGCAATGCTGATTCGGAGTAGTTCATCACCGATTTCTTAGAACTCTTTTCTTTTTGGGAAAGCGCTTGTGAAAACCGGCACTGCGTGTCCGACGCCTCCCATCCTTTGCGCGCCTCGGCGAGGGAAGGATTCATTTCGAGAGCCCTGGCAAAGTGCTCTCTTGCCTTCAGGAACATGTCATTCTGATAATAAAGCTGAGCCATATCGTAGACAGTCCAGGCATCGGCGCCGCCGATGGCCAGTTCCTGTCTGCCTTTCTCGGCATCGCCATTTATCAGGTAGGCTATCCCCAGATTGTTATGAATCCGCTTGTTACCGGCATTTAAAGCTATGGCCTTCTTGAAGGAATCAATTGCCGCAGGCATATTACGCTGCAGGAGATGGCAATAGCCGATGTTATTGTGGATATAGTCCAGTTTGGGATCGATTTTCAGGGCCGTCATAAAAAACTGAATGGCCTGCGCATAATCCTTGAGTTCACTATGTGAAACACCTAATCCATTATAAGCTTTGACGTGGAGCGGCTCGATAAGAATTGCCTTATGGAACTCTTCAATGGCTTCTCTATGCCTTCCTCTTTCCTGGTAATAGTGCGCGAGTAAATAATGCGAGTCCGGATTGCTTCGCGGGGTGCGAATTTTCGCTACAAATGCATTAACTTTATTTTCCCCTTTTTCACTTCCCAGTTCCCCCCGTGTCCAGTTTGAGCAGCTTACCTGCGACAGGCAGAAAAAAATGATCATTATGGAGCATGTTATATTCCCGGCTACAGCCTTTATCTTCATCCTGTATCTCCTTGATCTTGATATTTTTATCGGAATCAATCTTCTAGGCGCCCTTCCACATCCGGAACAACTGGATGAGAGGCGGGGCGAGAAATACAATGAACATGCCGGGAAAAATAAACAGCAACACTGGAAAGATAAGTTTTGTGGGTATTTTGGCAGCCCTCTCTTCCGCTCTTTGATGCCTCTTTGTTCTCATGGTATCGGAATGAACTCTCAGCGCCTGCCCTATACTGCTGCCGAATTTTTCCGTCTGAATAATCAGATTGACCAGACTGTTGACGTCATCCAGATCCGTTCTGGCCGATAGATTTTTAAGCGCATCCCGCCGGGTCAGTCCGACCCTCATTTCCATGATGAATGTTTTAAATTCTTCACTGATTGGTTTGCAGGTATCCTCCATTTCGATGGATACGCGGCTGACAGCCTGATCAAGGCCCATTCCCGCCTCCACGCAGACAAGAAGAAGATCGAGGGCATCCGGAAAACCTTCCGTTATTTTTTCCTTGCGGCTGGAGATTTTCAGTTTCAACCAAATTTGGGGGAGACTGAAACCAACCAGGGCAAGCGCAGCGGCTAAAAGCAGCACGTAAATAGAAGGCATGTGTAAATACAGGTTCTGGAGAACTAAAAATGCCATCGGCAAAGCTGCCGCGAACAACAACTGCAAACCTAAAAACAGGACCGGCACACTGCGTTGCCGATATCCGGCTCGCAGGAAAAGCAGACGGCGCTTACTGATTTCATTTTCATCTTTAGGCTTGACGAGATTTCCCAGCCACATGGAAAGGCGAACGAAGGGCGAAACGTCCGAACGCGTCTCTGATGCCCCGCCGTCAATAGCTCCCGAAGCCGCCGGGCTGCCGTCATGCTGTATTTTTTCCAGCAGCACCCGGCGCTCCATCCGCGAGCGAATGAACATGAATACGCCCATGACTGCAAAAACAACGCTCATAAAAACCATTGCGGTGATAATCAGTAAATTATCCATTGTTACACCTCATCTGTGCCGTTCATACTTTAATTCTGATGATCTTTCTCATAAACAGAGAACCAATGATCATATTGATGATGATCCCTACTGTTATAAACCTCCCCGTCTGGTCGAATATCAGAAACTTGACGTGATCCGGAGAAATAAAGCTCAAGACGATTGCCACGACAAAAGGCAGGGCGATCAATATGGTCGCAGATAATTTACCCTCCGCCGACAGAGTTCTGACACGGTCCATCAGTTTGAATCTTTCCCGTATGAGCATGCCTATATTCTCCAGGATTTCGGCGAGATTGCCTCCAGTAGTTCTCTGGAGGATTACGGAGACAACGAAAAAGCGAAGGTCAGGACAGTCGACGCGATTCATAAGGCCTTTCATGGCCTCGGGAACACCGACGCCGAAATTGATTTCATCCAGGGTCTTGGCGAATTCCGGTCCGATCGGATCGTCAAATTCCTGGGCCACCATATACAGACCGCCGGAAAAGGCATGCCCCGCCTTTAGCGCCCTGGCTACAAGATCCAATGCTTCAGGCAGTTGGCTTTCAAATTTCTTCATCCGCTTATTCTTCTTGAATTGAATATAGAAGAAAGGGGCCATCGCCAGGAAAGCTGATACAGGCAAGGCAACTATGTAACCTGCCGCCTGGCCGACAAGAAGAAAGGCGCCAATGCCAATAACAGCAGCGATCAGCAGGAACAGGCCCAGGGGTTTCCGGATATTCGCCTGCATCAGAAGACGATCCAGTTTCTCAACAATGTGGATGCGATAGCGCAGTGTAGTCAGAAACCGGTCTAACCAGGGCATGTCGCTCAAAAGCCTCTTCCGGGTCAAATCAAGCTCTTCGTCACCCGACGCCTGTGGCGATATTGCCCGCAGCTTGGCCTTGATCCTCTGCAACTCCGGATCCCAGCTTATCCTTGCCAGATAAAAGCCGCCTGTAACAACAAGGACAACCAACAAAAAGACAGAAACAGCGACTACCCATTCCACGATTTTTTTACTCCTTTTTGACGACCTCGTAAAAAGGCCGGATGCTGCGTTGCGCTCCATTCTTCGTCACTGCGGCGTACACTAAGTACGCCTCATTCCTCAGAATGTGCCCGCCTTGCCTGCGACCTTTTTACGAGGTCGTCTGTAAATTGTTAATTTTACGACTTTTCAGGCATCCATCTTGTTCAAATCTTAATTATCCGCTCCGCGTTAAAAATATCGTAGTTGACGTGTATTCCTGAAGCTTTGAATTTCTCAATAAACCTCGGGACAATTCCCGTCATTCTGAATCTCCCCTTCACTTTTCTCGTATGCTCATCAATTCCGGTCTGCTCAAAAGAAAATATTTCCTGCATGGTAATAATATTCCCCTCCATACCCGTTACTTCATGGAGGCTGGCCACCTTCCTGCTGCCGTCAACAAGGCGGGTAATATGAATGACTACGTCCAGTGCGGAGCTGATATATCTTCGAACCGCTTCCGTGGGTATATTCAGGCCGGCAATGGCCACCAGGGTTTCGAGTCGCAAAAGAGCGTCCCGGCTGGAGTTGGCGTGGATGGTTGTTAGAGAACCGTCGTGCCCCGTATTCATGGCCTGAAGCATGTCCAGAACCTCTCCTCCCCGGACCTCGCCTACGACAATGCGGTCGGGACGCATTCGCAGACAGTTTTTCACCAGATCACGCTGGGTAATCTCACCTTTTCCCTCGATGTTGGCGGGGCGGGTCTCCAGCCGGACTACATGCTCCTGCTTGAGCTGAAGTTCCGCCGAATCTTCTATGGTGACAATCCTTTCCCCCTCGGGGATGAACCGGGACAAAACATTCAAAAGCGTCGTTTTTCCCGTACCGGTGCCTCCGGCCAGCAGGATGTTAAGTTTGGCCCTGACCATACCCTGAAAAATCTCCCCGATCTCCGGAGTCAGCGACTTGAGGACAATTAAGTCTTCCAGCTCCAGAGGGTCCACGGCAAAGCGCCGGATGGAAAGCATCGGCCCGTCAATCGCCAAAGGCGGGATAATGGCATTGACGCGGGAGCCGTCGGCGAGGCGGGCGTCCACCATAGGACAGGACTCATCAATCCTTCGCCCTACCGCGGATACGATCTTATCAATAATCTTTCTTAAGTGGGCGTCGTCTTTGAATCTTGCGTCTACGGGATGAAGTTTGCCGTGCCGCTCAACGTAAATCTGCCTGTAGGTGTTGACCAGAATGTCGGAAACAGTCGGATCCTGCATCAGGGGTTCAATGGGTCCCAGACCTAAAACCTCGTCCTGTATTTCCCGGAAAAGCCGTTCTCTTTCTTCCATGTTCAGAGGAACTTTAAAATCGGCTTCAGCAAGAATCCTTTCTGTCAGCCTTCTGATCTCCTGTTTAAGGGTATTGTGTTCCACCGAATCAAGCAGCGAGAGATCCATTATCTCTACGAGCCGCTCATGGATGCTGGTTTTCAGTTCATTGTATTCCTTTACCGCCGGTACTACCTTCATTTTTGCATTGGCAAGATGCATATTTACCTCCTCGCCGGAACATACTGTGTTTCCAGATCTCTCCAGGATCTAAAAAAGAGCCCCGGTTTCTTCTTTCTTTCTTTTCCCGCCAGGGTAAAAGTTAATTCCTCAATTTTTCTTCCAATCTCCGATGCCTCGGCTATCATGCGGATTGGTTTCCCCATATTGATGGCGCGCATCGTTGTTTCATAGTCGTTGGGAATCGTGCCGAAAAACCGTTTATCAATGCTCTTTTCACCATCTTTCAATGATATTTCAGAACTCTTTATAAAACGATTGACAACAACTTTTATCTTCTCCTCGGAGAGATAGCCGAGTTGTTTCAACGTATTTTGCATTTTTCTGGTATTGATCAGGCATGGCAAACTCAACAGCGTCACCAGTAAAAGCGTATCCGACATCCTGATGACCGTCTGCGCGACACTGTCAAAGGCCTGGCCGTTATCTACAACTACATAATCGAACATGTACTGCAGGGCTTTGAAGAGTTCTTCAATATTCTCCTGATTGATCGGATATTCGTCGCTGAACTTCGCCGGGGCCGGAAGAACACAAATACCGGCCGAGTGCTTCAGAAGGATGCTCATCAAATACGTTTTATCCAGCCGGGAGATATTTTTGATGACTTCAACCCAGTCAAAAACAGGCTCCAGACCCAGAAAGAGAGGTACATCACCAAAATGCAGGTTCAGATCAACCAGTAAAACCGAAGGTTTACCCTCCAGCGCCGCCAGATTGGCTGCCAGGTTTACGGCAATCGTTGTTGTACCTATGCCTCCTTTGGTGCCGAATACATCGATGATTTTGCCTTTTTTACCGGGGCTGATATTTTCCAGGCTGTTTTTCGCTTTCTCTTTTTTGATTTTCTCAATGGCCTCCCGTACATCGTCCCCTTTGATCGGCTGGGTGAAATACTCCTTGACACCCATTCTCATAGCCTGGATTAGAACCTGCGGGTCGGCATTCCCCGATGTCAGGAAATAATGCTCCGCTCTCTTTGCGGAAAACATCCTTGAAATAAGTGAAAAAGCCTTTTCCGGATCCTCTCCGACCTCCATGAAGAATATGTCACAGGGAGTTTTATCCTGCGGATCCTGCAGACGAACTCCTTCGATGGAAGATATGATTTCAACCAGTTCCTTCCATATCTTGCCGTCTTCCACCCCCAGTGAAATTGAAATGTTCTTTTTTCCCAACATAAAAGCTCCATCATTGACAAACTAAAGGATTCGTGAACAGAAGTTCAACACCAATCTTTCGCGTGTTTTTTGTATCTTTCAATGGCTTTCATCCTGTCGCCGCTTCTGCTCATTGGCCAGTGCCTGCCGAATTACCAGCGCCACCTATGGAAAATGTAAAGGTCGGTTGAGGCGCTGTTCGTTCAAATCCTTTCTGATATTTTTCCACCGCTGCATTTGCCGCTTTGCCGTCCATTCCTTCAACCGGTTTCAAGTTCTTCTCTGCATCCGGATTGAGGATCTGGTTATACTTGGCAAGCTTGTATGATGTACCGTAGTCCATTTCCACTTTAGAAGGGGCGCACCCCCCGAAAGCCATCACCGCTGTAATCGCGACGGCCAAGATCGAAAATTTTTTCATTTTGCCCTCCGTTGTCTGTCAGATACCCTGCTCGTTGATTGCTACCTTCCAAATCCCCCTTTTATAAAGGGGGATGCAGGGGGATTTTATTACTCTTGGTAAAATCTCCCCCAACCCCTCTTTAGAAAAGAGGGGGCTGTAATGCTAAAGTCGTTAATATTGTGTTGATTTTAATGCTTCATTTCATTTGTAATCATTAAGGAGTTATGTACCCGAAATCACCTTCCATGCCCCCTTCCGACGGTGGCGCCAACGAGGATCCAGTCTGCTTTTTTCCCCGCCCTTCCGTACTTCCCAGCAGGTAGAACTCAAAATCATTCGGTTCAATAAACGCATCGGTCGGCAATGTCTGCTTGGCCATATCCAGGGGTTTGACCAGGTGAGGCGTTACAATAATTACCAGTTCCGACTCATTTTTTTGATAATACGTGCTTCTGAAAAGGGTTCCAAGAATGGGGATGTCTCCCAGAATGGGGAATTTTTTCACATCTTCCCTCAGTTCTTCCCGGAGAAGACCCGCAATGGCAAAGCTTTGCCCGTCGCCGAGTTCAATCGTTGTTGCCACACGCCGCGTCGTCAGGGCCGGTACAACATAGCCTGAAACTGTGACGGCATTGGAGACATCGAGCTCGGATACTTCCGGAGCGACCTGCATGTTGATTTTGCCGTTGCTTAACACTGTCGGAGTAAATTTGAGTCCCACGCCGTAAGTCTTGTAGTCGATCGTTATTGTTGTCCCTCCACTACCAGAGTTTTGCGGAACTGGAATCGGGTACTCCCCGCCGGCGATAAAGTTGGCCGTTTTGCCGCTCATGGTAATGAGCGTCGGCTCCGCCAGCACCTTGACCAGACCGTCTTCTTTCATGGCATCGATGAAAGCTGTCCAGGTTTCTCCGTTGCGGGTAAAGCGGGTGATATAATTTACCGTGTTGGACACGGTTAACGGATTACCCGGCCAACCCTGTGTGGGCAGACTGGTAAGGGCGCCCAGAAGCGAGATCCCCAGATTGGTGCCGTTCTGACTAATGTAATTGAAATTAACCCCCAGCCTTTTCATCAGGCTGCGTGACATTTCGGAAACACGCACTTCCAGCATAACCTGATGAACGCCCTGCACCTCCAGAAAATTCAAAACCTTCGGCTTGTTATCATTATTCTTATTTTCCTTGTCCACCGGCGCATATGACTGGGCAAGAGCAAGCACCTGGGAAAGTACAGCCGCACTGGACACCGTCCCGGACAAGGTAATATTGTCTGTAGCCGCAGTCACCCGGATGTCCTTTTCTTCGGGAAACATCTCATGCAGCTTTGTCTTCAGGAGGGCGACATTGGGTGAAACCTCTACCGCAATGATGGAAGAAATAAGGTTGTCACCGCTTTTCATTATTAGCCTTGTCGATCCCGGCGTCTTGCCGGTCAGATAAAGCTTCCAGGGTGACAACACCATGACACCGGCCACGGTCGGATCCACAACTTCGACCTTGGTCACCCTCTGCTTCAATTCAATGAATTTCGACTCCCCGACGCTCAAGCTCTTTACGGGGGAACCATCAGTTTTCTGCGAGGACAATGCCGCACTCCACACCGTTGATGCAACCGTGGTGCAGCACAGAACGGCAATTAAAAATGAAACTAAAAATAATTTTTTTGTCAGTCCCAGGTCTTTCATGACCTTTATTCCCCCTTTCCAAATCTTAATTTATCCACGTTGTTCCCTTGAACGATCTCGACGGTATGTCCACCGTAATTTGCTGCAACTTTCGTCGCCGACCTACGTGTTGTAATATTTTTTGTACCCACACTTGCTTTCGTATCCGGCAAAGCACCGGAATACGACGAAAGAAGAACAGGAATAGTGGTGCCTTTCGTTTTAACATCCTCGGTATCGGCAAAATTTCTTAACATCAGTTGCAGTTTTCCCTCTGTAGCCGCCAGCGCCAGCTTTTCGCCTTCCTCGGGACTCACCTCCAGAGTAATCACATCCACAGGCGCCGCCTTCTCCTGCTTTTTCGACGGGTCTGTTTCCACGCCCGCGGCCAGCACAAGAACATTCTCCAGCACGGTTTTTGTTATCGGCGCATCAACCTTGCCCTGACCGGCCAAAGTAACCAGAACATCCACCCGGTTGCCGGTATGGATGAAGCCCGATACCCCTACAACCTTGTCCACTTTAACCGCCATGGCGCGCTTGTTCGGCGCAACAATGGCCGCCACTCCACCGCCTTTAACGTCGGAGGGAGCCATTCTTGAGGCGAGAATCGGCTCGTTGGCCTTAACCGGGTAGATGACTGTCCTGCCGGCCAGGGCCGCCGGATCGGAAAAATAGCCCGCCGGGATACTATCCCGCAGATAAGGCGCCATTTTAATCATCTCTTTGGTGACAACCGTTCCCCAGGGCAGATCCGCCACGGCCACGGCGACCGGCACAGTTTCCACTTTCTTAGCCTGCGCCGAAGCCTTACCCTTCAGCAGGTTTAAGGTCCAAAAACTGGCAATGCCGGCGATAATGACGGCCACGGCAAAGACAACCAGTGTTCGGTTTTTACCACTCCATATATTTTGCATCATCTCCCAAGCCTCCTTTTATCTTTAATCCCCGCATACGGTTTCCCGTATCAGGGATTTATCGCCCACTTTAAATCAGCCAGAGCATATCCGATTGTTCCGACAGCAATGGCTATCCCGAATTTCAACACCGGCATCCCGGCCGGATTACCGGGCGGTATATAGAATATTTTTTTATACAAAATTACATTGCATAACATTGCCCAGTAGCGCTGAAAAGTTTCTTTAAATATCCCGTGGCGGATCAGCAGCAGAACAGCGTATAAGCCTCCTACGATGGAACTGGACAAACATGCGTAGAATACACCCATCGGCCCCAGAAACCCGCCCACAGCCCCCATGAGCTTGACGTCGCCCGCCCCCGTTCCTCCCTTGAGATAAAAGGGCAGGAAAAAAGCCATTCCCAAAATTACGCCCGCCAGACTGAGCAGTCCCCCCTGAATACCGGCATTGCACAGATGATAGGCAATGCCGACGATGATCGCCGGAAATGTCAGCCAGTTGGGGATCTTCCGCCAGCAGATGTCCGTCACGGCGGCAATTAACAATATCGGTGTGAGAATAATTAAAATTTGAACCATGGCTTTGTTATCCTGATCTTAACTTCTGTTCTTTACGTCATTACCTAATTAAAACTTTAGAACATAAGGGTGTCACGACATTCTGTCCTGACACCCCGGTTCGAACATGAAAACTCTGATCTTGAGGGCTCAAGTAAGGAGTTCCCTCAACATTTATTTTACAACCGCTTTTCATTAACTAGACACCACGAGACGAAATAGCATCAGCTATAGCTTGTATAGCACTTCCAATCTGCGTCTTGAGTGCTGAAATAGCCACTATAACGCCAAGACAAATAATCGCGCCCATAAGTGCATACTCAGACATCTCCAGACCTTCTTCTTCTTTAAAAAATCTTTTAATCTTTTCCATTTTCTTTCCCTCCGAAATTTTTGTTTAATGCTGTTTATTTCGATATTCGTTACATCATCATCTAGTTAATTTTTTGGAACATAATAAGGTTCGAATATGAACTTTATGACGTTGAGGGATCAAATAACGAGTTCCCTCAACATTTATTTTACAACCGCTTTTCATTAACTAGACACCACGAGATGAAATAGCATCAGCTATAGCTTGTATCGCACTTCCAATCTGCGTCTTGAGTGCTGAAATAGCCACTATAACGCCAAGACAAATAATCGCGCCCATAAGTGCATACTCAGACATCTCCAGACCTTCTTCTTCTTTAAAAAATCTTTTAATCTTTTCCATTTTCTTTCCTCCTAAAAATTTTGTAGGTTTTTTAATTAAAAATTCGCTTTTTCATCTACACTCTAAAACTTTGTCTTTCTCTCTCTAACCTTCCATACTATTTTTGAAATGCCGTATGTTGGGAACGTTTATGCCATCAAGTGCAATGTAATACAATATACAACAATGCATAAATTTGTACTACTTTGGGTATATTTTGAATATAACGCGTAGAAATAGTCACCGAGAAACTGTGTTGCAATGTCATTGCGAAACACCTCTCAGGCGTTGTATCAATTTAATATTTTCAATGACTTAAGAGATTGCCTCGCTCATTGTATTCGCTCGCAATGACATTGGAGCACACTCTGCAGAGGAGGACATGGAAAGGTAAGAATTTCTATTGAAAGAAATTTTGAAGATGCGTTTCAAGCAGAAAAAGCCGCAAGAAATCTCCTGCGGCTTTTTATTTCAATTTTAATCTGATGCACAACGGTGAAGCTAACAAAGCTAATCTGCAAGTGAGGCCTTTGAAAAACTACTTCTCACGTCTTTGGAGAAGTCGAGCAACGCGGCAATAGAACAAGGGGTTGCAACCCCTTGTTCTGCTATAGTTGCTTCACGGAGCCTGTCCTGAGTAAAACGAAGGGCTCGCCATGACATATGTGCCGTTTTTCAAAAATACCTCAGGAAGCTTCATAGTAGAATCAATTCTTATTCAGATCTGCAAAAATATTTCCGGGAGCAACGGGTGAACTGCTGACTTTGATGATCGCCGTCGCCGTATGTTCCCGGCAGCTTAGAACTTGTATAATGCCATTCGGCACCGGCTGCTCACCGCCGACTGCGATAGTCCGGAACATATCTCCCGGTTCCATGCCATCTTTAAATCCCTTGTCGATGTAAACAATATCCAGCAGAGACTGGTACGGGCAGTCTTTACTGGAGGCTACAATCATGCCGTTGATATTCGGGCGGCGGAACTGCCCCGCCGTTCGCGGGATTTCCATTTCGTAGTAAGGAACAAGAAGCTCGCCTTTCTCAATTTCCCTGAAGCATTTGGTAATCATAGCCTTCGTTTCGCCTTTTTTAGCTTTCACAATTTCGGCAACGCCGTTGATCGATAGAATATACCCCATTTTCGCCCCGGTAACGGGATGCCTCAAAAGTTTTGAAGTTTTTACTACGTAAAATTTATCCCTGATCGCGACGGGATGATCAAAGTCAGCATAGATAATATCCCCGTTGCCAAAGAAGGATTCACCGGAAGGAGATGCGCCGATTTTTCCGCCTCGGGGAATCGAATCAGCGATATAACCTGCCGCCATGAAAGTGTTTTCATCAACGAGAGGTTGCTTTTTAAGGGACTTCGCTTTTTCCCCGGAATCACTAATCAACGGCTCCTGGTATGCAGCGAAGTCTTGCCGCCCGGCTTCTTTTGTTAATTTTTCCTTTTTTACAAGATAAAGAGGGATCCTGATTATCTGGTTGGGATAGATCTTGTTCGGATTTTTTATCCAGGTATTTTCTTTCCAGATCCTGGGCCAAAGGTAAGCATTTTTTAATTCCACTTCAGCGATGTCCCAGAGGGTATCGCCTTTTGTTACTTTATGCTCTTGCATTTCCCGGTTTTGTGCAAAGGCAACCGCAGTGCAGAGCAGAAAAACTATGAATGCAAATTTTATTATTCTGATTTTCGACATGCTCGTTCTCCTTAATTTTTTTACTGTGGCTGAAAATAACCCAGATGATCGTCACTGTCAAGAATATTGACAATAAATGAAATTTAGCTGTTTCACGTCATGGGGGAAAAAGAAGGCGATTCCATTTTTCTGGAATTGTCAAGCTGCGGTTGTAACTATAACTTGCTTTTACGCCCCGATAAAAGATAATAATTTTGCAGAGGCATTACGAAAAACCTGAAATGCAGGGAGACAGGTCATGAAAGACGTTCTGAAAAATCGCGCCCGACGTATCGAACAGATGTTGATTAAAGAAAGAACGGCGTGCATGGTGGCGACAAAAGACGAAGAAGGCATCCATTGGAACGGCAACATTTACCCCGATGAAGCCGCGCTGGAAGAAGCGATATATTTAACCGCCTGTGATTATGACAACAAACCTCTAGTGATTATCTCCAGCATTAAGCCTTGCGGGAAAAACAGCAAGGATCTGTATTGAACAAAGAATATCAGCAACGATTATTGCGGCAAATTATTTTATCATCAAATTACATCAATCAACCGACATAGATAAATGTGCTTTTTTGTAAACGCCTTTTTTATGCTCACAATGGCGGCAAATTGCCGTGTTCGGGCGGTTTTGCAGGGATCTCCTTAACCGATAATTTTGACAGGCATCCCCGTTCACGGAAGCAAATTTTATTAACAGAGAGGTTTTCTGATGGAAAATTTATGCGCTGAAGTTCCAAACAATAATTTCGTTCCCCAATCGCCCCTGACTGCGGCGGATACCCAACTCGATTTTGGTTTCCTGGCGGATCTGGCATTGAAGGCCGTTTATGCAGACGCCAACTGTTCAACGTCCCGCATTGCCGAGAAACTGTGCCTTCCCGCACCGATAGCGGAAACACTGCTCCAGCACTTATACAAAGAGAAGCTGGTCGAAATTCGCGGCCAGGTCAGCTATATGAACCACAAATATGCCATGCTCGAAAAAGGTTGGCAACGGGCGCATCGCCTGCTGGACCTGAACGGTTACATCGGGCCGGCCCCCGTCTCCCTGCAATCATATACTGAAATGGTTGCGCAGCAAAATCAGCACCGGGAACCGGTATCACCCCAATACATTAAAAATGCATTATCCGATCTCGTGTTACCAGACGTTACCATCCAGACCGCAGGTTTGGTCGCTAATTCCCGGCGCAGCCTTTTCATGTTCGGTGAATCCGGGAACGGAAAAACCTCCATCGCCGTATCGCTGCATTCCGCGCGGCCCGGAGAAATCTGGATTCCCTACGCCATTGAGGTGGACAATCAGATCATCAAGTTGTTTGACCAGCATAATCACACACGTGTGGAAACCAGTGACGACAACGGGTACGACAAACGCTGGATAAAGATCAAGCGCCCTCTGGTCGTTGTCGGCGGGGAAATGACCATCGAGACCATGGATTTGATTTACAGCAAGACGATCCGGTATTATGAAGCGCCGTTCCAAATGAAAGCCAACGGGGGAACTCTGGTCATCGACGACTTCGGCCGACAGCGGGTCGATCCTACGGATTTGCTGAACCGCTGGATCGTTCCTTTAGAGCGGAGCAAGGATTACCTGACCCTTCATACAGGAAAGAAGATCGAAATTCCTTTCGAGCCGCTGCTCATCTTCTCTACGAATCTTGATCTTAAAGGGTTGGTGGATGAAGCCTTTTTGCGTCGCATGGGATACCGGCTTTATATTGCGCCGCCGACACGCGAACATTACGGCTCTATTTTCCAAAAGGTTGTTAAAGACCACGAACTGAATTACGACCCGCAGCTGCTGGAATTTGTTTTCCAACGCTATGACAAGGAAAACCGTCCCCTGAAATGCTGTGATCCCCGCGACCTCATTCATCACGTGCTGGATATTTGTCGGTATGTGGGCCAGAAGCCCGAACTGACCAGGGATCTGCTTGAGCTTGCCTGGATGAACTACTTTGGAAGAGATAAGTCCCGGTAGAGAAGCAACCGGAAATTGCCGGCCTTAATCATCGCAGCTTACTTGGAGACAACAAGGGCTTCGTCGCAGCGAGAATCCTGCCTTTTATACATTTACTGAATCAACAGGGGGAGCCATGAGCAGATTGTCGTTTCTGAGCCGGAGCCGCCCCTGTTCGACCTGGTCGACACCCCGGGCGCTGATCGCCATCAATCCTGAGTCAAGTCGCTCCACCCATCCCTTGGCCTTCAAATACCACAGATGGAACTCCAACAGTTCAACCGGTTTGCCCAGGAGACGGGCCATTTCGTAATCACCTAGCCCCGGGTTTTTCATGTTGCGACGGCGCTGTGTGTACATAAGAGAAAGCAGATATTCACGGGTTTTTTGGTCGTCGTCAAGTGCGGTTTTGTCATTAGCTTCAGTCGTCAGTTTCCATTTGTTGTTCCAGTAATCCTGGTACTGGACGTCGTAACCGGCACGGGTCTCCGGGTCGGCGAGTGTGCGGTAAGCCTCGACGATCTTGATAAATATTTCATTATCCGCAGAATTTATGTTATCGGGATGAAACTTTTTGGCGAGATGCCGAAAGACACGCTCAATGGTGTCTGCATCGGCATTAGGACTCAGTTGCAGCACCTCATAGTAATCGACAAATTCTGTTTTGCTCATAAGAAATTCCCTTCCGGATTGCCGGCACCAGCTATCAAGGAGAAGCGGCGGCAAGTTGTTCAACCCATTTAATGCAATGTAAGAATCACCAACAAAGTCTGATTGTAGATTTGAGTCTTCAGGTTATTCGGTCATCGTTACAGCATATAATATCGGCCGTATGTTAATTAGTTTCCATCCGGAAACTGTAACTATTTAAAAATATAGCAAATAATTCAATATTTTATTGTCCCCCTCGGGGATTGGGAGAAAAACCCTCGCCTTCAGGCGAAGACTTTAGTATGCTTGCGGTATGGAGCACTATAGGAAGTCGAGCCATACCGTTTACGATATTAAATATCACATTGTTT
>Ga0208462_1001196_pt1 | contig 18918 bp, 22 predicted proteins | sample AD_SCU001_MetaG_FD_184452 | JGI IMG/M metagenome (GOLD analysis project Ga0208462, IMG submission 184452) | Active sludge microbial communities of municipal wastewater-treating anaerobic digesters from China - AD_SCU001_MetaG (SPAdes) (version 2) | ecosystem: Engineered > Bioreactor > Anaerobic...
GCTCCTCGATCATACCGCAGACCCATCCCTTTCTCTCGCAGTCCAGCGAACTGAAGGGCTCGTCGAGCAGCAGCAGGTCGGGATCCCTGGTGAACGCGCAGGCCAGTGTCAACCGCTTGAGTTCACCACGGGAGAGGTTGAACGGATCGTCATCCGCGCGCTCCTCCAGGTCCGCGAGCGCAAGCACCTCCTCCGGCACAAGCCCCCAGGAAGCAGCTTCCTTTGCAACCGTTGGGGACGTGATCTGATGTTCGGGAAACTGCAGCAGAAGCAGAACCGAGTTGACACCCTGCCACCGGACGACGCCGCTGGCTGGAGGCATGAGACCGGCAAGCAGGACGGCAAGCGTCGATTTCCCGCTCCCCACCGGGCCGCTCACGATGTGAACACCCTCATCGAAGGCGCCGCTTGCACGCAGGCAGAAAGCGCCACGGGAGAAGAGAACCTCCTCAAGTTCGACCCTCATCCCCGGAGCCTCCAGATTGTCGGGTAGTAGCAGGTCTCCCTGAGGGCGTCAAAGACCTCTTCCGGCGTCCCCTGATACAGGATACAGCCACCCTTCATAAAAATGATACAGTCAGCCATTGCCGCGGTGTCCATCGACTGCGTGCACCAGAGGATGTGAGTCGCCGGGCTCTCCTGCGCGACCTTCTTGAGGCGTTCTGCCGCCCCGGCGTCCAGGTGAGAGTCGGCCTCGTCGAGGACAAGCACCTCGGGATCGCCCACGCAGGCCGCAGCCAGCGCGACAAGTGCCTTCTCGCCTCCGGAGAGCGAGGCGACCTTCCTTTCAAGGAGGTTGCTGATGCCGACCAACCCTGCTGCCGCCAGGACCAGCCTGTCCGTCTCCGGGCAGGGGAAGTGGCGGAACCGTGGCGTCGATGCGATCTCATCGTATACGCGGGAGAAGAGAAGCGTCCGGTCGGGGAACTCCCCGACCCATCCAACCCTCAACGAGGATGGCGGACGACCCAGGATCCGGATCGTCCCGGTCTCAGGTTCATCGATCCCTGAAATGACTTCTAGCAGCGTTGTCTTGCCGCTCCCGTTCGGCCCGATAACGGCAATATGGCGTGCATCCAGTTCAAGGTCGGGAATCTCAAGCACCCGGTGCCTGAGACCGCTTATACGGATCATCTGGGTGGGGCAGGGAGACTCCGGGCTTGAGACCGGGGAGGAGTTGCCCTCTCACCTCCGGTAAGATCTTCTCCTGGCACGATTGAAACGCTCACGTTCGCCATCGGGTTCGCGACTCTCACCGGCACGATCCAATTTTTCCGGCCGCACCGGTGCAGTGAGGTTGCGCGTTCAAGGCCCTGGGAGCTGCCGGGTGCGAAGGTTTGCCGGAACGAAGACCGCGAGAGCGCTGTGTGACGCAGTCGGCGGTCATCAGCGTGAATCCGGTTCACGGGATTGCAACGGTGAGAGGATGGGGCAAAGCAACGTTCAAAACCCCGGGTTGTCATCATCACTACCTTACCTGGACTATCAGGACTATATGTTTTACGAAGAAAACAGGCCGGAAGCCCTCCGATGAGAGGAGGGGGAGCAGTCCATGCGTCTCCACTGCCGGAGGGTATGCGAGGGGTAGTTGACGCTACCCGGTTTCCACCCGTTTTCCTATAGTGTATGCGGCCGCGATCTTAACTATGTCACCGACGACGAACGGCGCCACCCCGATCAGGATCGCCTGATAGATCGAGAGCGACGCGGAGAATGAGAGCCACGCCACACCGAAGACGTAGGTAACTGCGGTCGCCGCAAAGAGTCCCGCCACCCTGAGTTTCGGCGATTTATGCTCATAGACCAGCCCGACAACGAGAGCGGCAGGGATGAAACCAACCAGAAACCCGCCGGTAGGCCCGAGGAGTATCCCGGGACCCGCTGTGCCGTTGTGATAGACAGGGAGCCCGATCGCACCGAGGAGGATGTAGAGGGCAACGGGGATCACCCCGTAGCGTTTCATGACGATCCCGGCAAGAAGCACGAAGAGGGTCTGCAGGGTGATTGGAACCGGAGGCAGGGGGATGGAGAGCCAGCTCCCCACGGCTATCAGCGCGATGAACGTGGCACTGAGGGCAAGAATCCTGGCCCGCTGGATCATGTCAGCCTCCTCATGGTGGTATGGTGAAAGTGAACTACCCCGCGCCTCTCGGGTGGGGCTTCCTGCTTCATCCTCCCTGAAGGGTGGGGTCTTCCCGCTCCGCCCCCTTCACCCCAGCAGGATAAAAGTCCTGTCAACAAAAAAAACAGGGGGCCGGCAGACAGAGAGGGTGGGGTCAGATCTGGAGGAAACAGTCCCCCGCAATAACCCGCTCGATCTTGCCGTTATCTTTTCTGACGATCAGGGCGCCATGTTCATCGATATCGATGGCCTCCCCGGAGAAGGTCTTGTTGATTGTCCTGATGGACACCCGGCGCTCGATCGTCAGGGAGAGGCTCTTCCACTCGCGGATGATGGACTCATACTCCCCATCCTCGAGCTGCTGGTAGCGCAGTTCAAACTCGTGCAGGATCCGGGCAAAGAGTGAGACGCGGTCAACCGGGTGACCTACCTCGGCCTCGAGAGTTGTCACCGTCTCCCGCAGGGGCGGCGTAAGTTCATCGAGAGAGATGTTTGCATCTATTCCCATGCCGAGGAGGGCGTAATGAACAGTATCAGCCTCCGCAGAAATCTCCAGGAGCAGCCCCGCAACCTTCTTGTCGCCGATGAAGATATCGTTTGGCCATTTGATGAGCGCGCTGAGGTCATACTCCTTGCGGATGGCACGGGCGATCGCGATCGACCCGGCCATGGTGATCATGAAGAGGTGATCAAGCGGGATCTTCGGTTTCAGGACTATGGTGGCCCAGATCCCGCCGGCAGGTGAGACCCAGGCGCGTCCGAGCCTCCCAACCCCGCCGGTCTGCTCCTCGGCGATGATCACCATACCATGCAGTTTCTCCGGATCGGTCTCGGTAATAAGCCTTTTCGCGACCCAGCCAGTGGATGCAGTACGCTCAAAGTGGCGAATCTGCCTGCCTATGACCCGTGTGCGCAGTTTCCTGTTGAGCTCGTATGGGAGGAGCCGATCAGTCCTCGCCTCCAGACGGTAGCCTTCCCCGCGTGACGATGATATACGGTATCCCAACCTTCGGAGTTCTCGTATCTGTTTCCAGACATTCGAGACGCTGATTCCCAGTTGCTCTGCGATCTGTTCGCCCGGTATCGGACCTGGCGACTCTTCAAGAATCTTCAGGACTTTGATTGCCGTTTCGTTCATGTCCATTACCTTTTTGCTGCAGGTGACTCAGTCGGGAGAGGGCAGGGATCCTCACCGCATACCTCCCTCCGGACAGCTGAGGCCTGCTCCATGAAATCCACCAGATCGAAGACCCCGGTCACATCGACTATACCGATTGCAGCAATGGCACTGCCTTTCTCATCCCTTATAGGCGCCACCACCACCGGGATCCCCTTGTAAGGGCCGCTCGGGGATCTGACCCGTTTTGTGGCGTTCTCGGCAAGCACCGCCTCGAGAACTGGGCCGGTATAGGCTGTGTCGATGACCTTTCCTTCTTCAAGGCGGACGCCGGGCCTGTCACGGGATCGTGCCGTGACGGGCAGCCGATTAAGCAGATCGTGGATGCACGTCGCAAGTGGTGCAAGATCGCGTGCGCCCGAAGACGCGGAGATGATGTATTGTTCCATGACCGTATCCATACCTTTCATCACGGTTGATCTAAAATAAGGTTTCCCTATCAGCGCACGAGAACTCCGCCAAAAATTCTCGTGATGGGTATTCATGGACACTGGTAATCAGGATCACACCGTCACCTATCTCCTTCACGATCAGGAGGGGCTCTCCATTCGGCGTGGCGGCAAGAGTCTCCCCGCCATGGGATGGAAACGTCCCGTCGCACTCGATGGCGCTCAGATCGTAGCCTGAGAGGAGGGTGTTGTAAGGGCTGTCCATGGTAAACCGTAGTGCACGACGTCCGTAGGAGAACGCATACGTCACCGGGAATGGGAGCCAGTCGTAGGCGTCCTGGCGCGGAGATGCTGCGCCAAAGACCAGCAATCTCCCGCCTTTCTCAACGAAACGCTCGATCCGCCCACTTGAAGCCCGCAGTGCCGGCAGTAGTTTTGAGTATGCCGGGTCCGCAAACCCGGTCGGCACTATGAGCGAGACGAACCTGCCGCGCCAGAAGGGCGCTGCGAGCATATTAGGAGTGATCCCCTCACAGGATGCGCCGCAGTCCTCGATCAGCCGCGAGAAGACGAGAGGGGTGTCCCAGAGCAACCCGACTCTGCAGGTCATCCCTTGATCACCCCGAGCGGTTCCAGCCTGGCGACGATAGCCGAGAGACCCAATTCATGCACCACACGGACCACCTCGTGACTTGGTTTGTAGGCTTCAGGCGCCTCTTCCGCAATGGCCGCATCGCTGTGCGCACGCACCAGGATTCCTTCCCCTGCCAGATGTTCACGGACATCTTTTCCGCGAACCTCTTTCTTCACCTTCGACCGGCTGAGCACCCTGCCGGCGCCGTGGCAGGTGCTGCCCCACGTCTTCTGCATCGCTGTTGCTGTGCCGCGGAGGAGGTAGGAGGACGTCCCCATGCTTCCAGGGATGATCACCGGCTGGCCGATCCCGGTGTATTCGTGGGGGATCTCCGGCGATTTCGGCCCGAAAGCGCGTGTTGCACCCTTGCGGTGTACACAGACCTCTGTGAGTTTGCCATCAACCTCGTGGCGCTCGAACTTGGCGACGTTGTGGGCGACGTCGTAGACGAGCCGCATCCCGTCATACTCGATCCCGAACAGTTTCGCAAATACGTTCCTGGCCTCGTGCATGATCACCTGCCGGTTTGCCCAGGCGTAGTTTGCAGCGCAGACCATCCCGCCGTAGTAGCCCCGGCCTTCCGGAGAATCGATTGGAGCGCAGGCAAGCTGGCGGTCCGGCAGGCGTATCCGGTATTTGGTGAGACCGGCCTCGAGCGTTCGGAGGTGATCGGTTGCGACCTGGTGGCCAAGCCCGCGTGAACCGCAGTGAACCATGAAACAGACCTGCCCCTCTTTGAGCCCGAAGACCTCTGCTGCTGCAGGGTCGAGAATCTCTCGCACAACCTGGACCTCGAGGAAATGGTTCCCCGCGCCGAGTGTCCCCATCTGCGGGACACCGCGCTGGCGCGCTTTTGAACTGACCGCATCGGGGTCGGCCCCGGGCATCGCGCCTTCTGCCTCGCACCGGACAAGGTCGGCCTCTGTTCCGAACCCGCGCTCGACCGCCCAGCGTGCGCCCTCGACCATGATCGTGTTGAGATCCTTATTCGAGACCCGTAGCGCGCTCTTTGCCCCGACGCCTGTAGGTATTGCGCCAAAAAGCCGCTCGATCAACTCCCGTTTCCTTCCGGCGATATCGGCCTCTGCCAGGGGCGTCGTGATCAGCCGGACACCACAGTTGATGTCGAACCCGACCCCGCCGGGGGATATGACGCCTTCAGTCATATCGAACGCGGCAACGCCTCCTATGGGAAACCCGTACCCCCAGTGGATGTCGGGCATGGCAAGCGAGTGCTTCACGATTCCCGGCATGGTCGCGACGTTTGCAACCTGGCGCACCGCGCCTTCCTCAAGCGTCTCGCTGAGCGCTTCCGAGAGGAAGAACCGTCCAGGGACGCGCATGCCCGGGACGTAACCGATCGGGACCTCCCACTCGAGGTCGCCAACCCTATTGATTCCGGCAAGCATATGGAAAAACCCCCTCAGACATCAAATATAATCTCAACCACATAACCATCTTTATCCCTCCTGATCTCAAGTCCGGAGTAGGACACGCCCTTGATGAGCGTCCCACCTGCGTGACGCTCAGGATCGAACGGCTCGCCGCGTAGAACGGCGGTGAGCCTGGTGCCCTGGATGTTCACATCGAAGGTGCAGAAGACGACGTTCTCGACATCGGTGATGAAGAGCAACTCCGAGAGGTAGTCAAAGAGCAGGGCTTCGAGGTTCTCCGCCTCGAGTTCGATCGTTTGCTCGACACCCCCGTCCTTGCAGGGCCCATACATCTCCCGAAAGATCGCCCGGCCCGCCTCAGCAAAGACCTCGTCCAGGGTCGCGCCCCGCACCCGCAGACGGAGATCGGCGGTGTGCTCCAGTTCCTCGAAACCCATGGCCTATTACCCATCGTAAAAGAAGGGGATCATTCCTCTGTGGATACAATCAAGGTAGCGCGCCTGATACTTCGAGACATAGACGGTATAGTCACCCACCGGAATCTGCAGGTCGGTTGCTTTCGGCGGTTTAACCGACACCGGCAGTAGAATGGGCCCTCCACAGGATGTGCTCACCCTGAAATCACGTTTTCTCTGGAGGATGTAGGATCGGACATCCTCAGTTATGTAGATGCCCTGTGACTGGCCTGGCTCTTTAATGTCGGTTTCCATGATTGATCACCTATCTTGGTGCTTTGTGTAAAAAGAGGTATGGTTTTTCCGGTTTTCCATGGTTATGTTGTTCCAAGGATCTTTGCCACCAGATCCACGTACTGTTCTTTCAGTTCATAGACAGAGTTAGTCCCCTCGGCGTTTCGTCTCACGTGCAGGATACCTATCCGGGATGCAATTATGCCGACCATGGATGCGATGGAGTGGTAGGTGATCGCAAACTGCATTCGCAGTGTCTCGTAGATCTGTGGTATTGTAAGTGTCCTGACCTTCACGAAGAGGCCGAGCACCTCATGCCGGAGCCCATCCCGGTCACGTGAGAGATAACTTTTGAGTCGTTCCTCTATCTCTTTTTTGAGCTCCCCCGGGGATCTCATATGTGCTTGTAATTGGGTATTTTATATATATCTTTTCATTTTATTCATTTATTGGATATTCTGACATCTGGACGACAATTGTCTGACAATTCATGTTCATATCCGTTATAATGACGTCGTCCCCCGGCGGGGTGGTGGGATTAATGGATGAATGGAAGGCTGTGAGTGATTGATAGTCCCGGATACCGTGCCATGGGAGCAGGAAGGGGATTTTGAGGGTGTGTCAACATTGACGTTAGAGATCCCTTCCCCCGGCACTGTATCGGTGGAGAATCACCCGGGGGTAGGGGCTGACGGGGGGGGCGGGACGCCCCCGCCCCCATCTTAGCGTATCACCGGGGTGATGCCTTTTCGCAAAAAGTATTGTAAAGGATCCGGCCAATCCGCATCCAGATTAGGCACCCGGTCTCCAGTGATGAATCGTCCCGGGAATCCACCGTGGGAGGTTCATCAAACCGGGAAAATACTGGATCGATGACCCAGGGCTCCAACGACCGACAAAGCAACACTCTTTATCATTTCACAGTTCTTACACTGATACAGCATGGAATTTGCCAGATACGACGTCAACAGATACTCCCCGCGGCAGATGGTGGCGCTGCCGCTGGTTATCCTCCTCCTGGCGCTGATGGTGCTCGGTTACACCACTTTAACCACGGGCCTGCCCGTAACGCCGGGCATCGACTTTGCGGGAGGAACGGCGGTCACCCTCTTCACATCCGAGAGCAAAGAGACGATAGAGGCTGTCTTCGCCGGCTATCCTCTGCTGTCTGTGGGTGAGGGGATCGGCGGGGGGAGGTACATCCAGTTCGGACCGATGGATGATGCAGAGTATCAGAGCCTGGTAGCACTCATAAACGAGCGTTATCCGGACGCAAAGATTGACCAGATCGGCGAGACGTTTGGAGAGACGCTCCGGAGTCAGGCGTTCCTCGCCCTGCTCTTCTCGTTCATCGGTATGACCATCGTGGTCATGATAGCGTTCCGAAACCTTGTGCCAGCAGGTGCGGTCGTCCTCTCGGCCTTCGCCGACATAGCCGTCAGCGCGGCAGTCATGCAGGCACTGGGGATCCCGCTCTCGCTCGGGACGACCGCCGCACTCTTGATGCTGATCGGCTACTCTGTCGACAGTGATATACTCCTGACCACACGGCTACTGAAGCGCAAGGGGAAACTCGACGAGAAACTTGCCGGCGCGTTCAGGACGGGGATCATCATGACAACCACGACCCTTGCGGCCATCGCCGCGATGTGGGTCGTCGCAACAGCTGGACAGATCCAGATCATAAGTGAGATCGCAAGCGTCCTCCTGATAGGTCTGGTGGTCGACCTTATGAACACCTGGATGCTGAACGCCGGGATCCTCAAGGGATACATCCTCCGGGGGGAGAAGAGATGAATAGCAAAACCCTCAAGAAACTTCTCAAAGACTGGCGGGTCGCTCTGCTGCTCCTGCTGGTCGTCGGCTCCCTTGTCGGGATCTACCTTATCCCTCCAAACCCTGAGAAAGGGTTTGAAGGGAACCTCCAGTTCGGTCTTGACCTTGAGGGGGGTTCATGGCTCCAACTGGAGTTCCAGTCGGTGGTCGTGGGCTACTCGACCACGGGATCGGTTGATGACCTTGTGACTAACCTTCAGACGGCCCTTGATACCGAGGTCATACGTATAGATGAAAATCACCTTGAGATCCGAAAGGACATCCAGCGTGATGACCTTGAACCGATCTTTGCCGAATCAGGCGCCTCGATCGTAACCTACCAGAAGGGTGTGTCCGCCTACACCGCGGACGAGGTTAAGCGAATCCTCAACGAGAAGGTGAATGCTCTCGGGATGCAGGACGCAAGGATCCACCTGCTCACTCCGACGGGCAGCGGTTTCCCCCAGTATGTGCGGATAGAACTCGCCGGCGTTGATATGGCAACCGCCCAGGAGATCGTCGGCAAGCAGGGTGTCTTTGAGATCCGGATCCAGACCGCTGGAAACGAGACACAACATGTTCTCTACGGTGATGTGATAACAAGTGTCAGTGTGCCGCAGAAGGATCCATACACCCAGGAGTGGGGTGTAGGGTTCACGCTCTCCGATGCCGGAGCGGAGGCATTCAGGGAGGCCGCCCTCAGGTACGGCGCTGTGGACAACCCCTCGGCTCACCATCTCATAATGCTCCTTGACAACAAGACTGTCTACAGTGCTCCGCTCTCAAGCGACCTTGCGGCACAACTCCGGTCGGCCCCGGTCAGGTCGCTCTCAGCCACCACAGGCACCGGCGATGCGGGGCTTGATGCGGCGATGGCGCTTGAGATCCACCTGCGGGCAGGCGCCCTGCCGGTCAAGGTGGATATAGTCGGCTCAGGGTCGGTGCCTGCGGCGCTCGGAGAGCAGTTCAAGACGATGATTGTCGTTGCCGGGCTGCTTGCGCTGCTGACTGTAGGGCTCGTTGTATATTACCGATACCGCGAAGCCGCGATCGTGCTCCCGATGGTTGCGATCAATCTCTCGGAGATCATCATCCTGCTCGGGATCGCACGGTTCGTAATCCAGCTCGACCTTGCCACCATCGCCGGGTTGATAGCGGTGATGGGTACCGGGATAGACCAGCTCGTCATCATCACGGACGAGGTGCTCCACGAGGGCCGGGTCCCATCGCCGAGCCTCTACATGAAGCGCTACGAACGGGCGCTCGGGATCATAGCCCTTTCTGCTGCAACGGTCATCATCGCCATGCTGCCGCTGGCGCTGATGGATCTCTCCACCCTCCGGGGGTTTGCCATAATCACCATACTCGGTGTCCTGATCGGTATACTTGTCACCAGGCCTGCCTATGGAAAGATAATTATGGCGATACTCTCGAAATAACAACCCTACACAAACTTTATTGCCCCGCTTTTACACAGTGTTTGAACGGGTATATCCGTATGGGAAAACCGGTTTTAATGGATTTTTTTGCCGAGTGGTGCGGTCCGTGCCACCAGCAGTCACCCATCATCGATGAACTCAGGAAGAGAATGGGCGATCGGGTTGAGATCAGGAAGATCGATGTCGGTGTTGATTCTGAGGAGACGCGGCGGTATGCTATGAAATACGACCTTCAGTTCGTACCCACGCTGGTCATAGAGAAGGACGGACAGATCGTCCGGAAACTGGTGGGTGTCCAGGACCTGGCCACTCTTGAGAGCATCCTGAAACCGCTGGTGGAGAAGTGAAGATCGGGATCGTCGGCGGAACCGGTGAGATCGGGGAGGGTATGGCGCTCCGCCTCTCGCCGAGGTATGACGTGATTGTAGGGTCGCGGGAGGAGGCTAAAGCGGTCATGACCTGCGAGGCCTGTCGGGAGACACTTGAGGGGCAGGGCATCTCCTGCAGCCTGGTCGGCGCCTCCAACCAGGCTGCGGTTGACGGGGCGGATCTCGTTGTCCTGGCGATACCCTTCAAACACGTGGCGCCAACCCTGAAGACGCTGGGGGGGTTTGAGGGCAAGATCGTTATCAGCCCCGTCAACCCGATCGAGCGGGAGACCTACTTTTACTACGCCCCGCCGCCCGAGGGCTCGGCGGCGATGATGATAAGAGGTATGCTTCCCGCGACCGCGACCGTATGCGCAGCGTTCAACAACGTCGCTGCAAACAGGTGGAAGAAGATCGACGAGGAACTGGACTACTCGGTTGCTGTCTGCTGCGACGATCCGGCAGCCAAACAGACGGTGATGGAGATGGTCAACAACGTCTCACGCCTCCGCGCCTACGATGCGGGACCGCTTGCGGCCGCATCGATGGTCGAGAGCGTAACACCCCTCCTCCTAAACATCGCCCGGTTCAACAGGATGCGGGATGTCGGCGTCAGGTTCATCTAATACCTCTTTTCGTAACCGGATCACCGGTCTCGCGCGCCAGGTCTTCGCTATCTGCGATGCTTCCGGCGACACCCTGCCAGGTTCGCCCCTCATGAGAGTGCCTTCTCCCGTATCACCGAACACACCCCGCGCCTCAAGCGGCATGCAGATATCCCGGCGCGAACAGAACCATCCTGCAGCAACGCCGGGGTGGCTGGAATGCTGGATCAGGAGTTCAAACGGATTGGGGATCGCCTCTTTAGAGAGGGGCTGGTCGGAGCAAATTTCGGGAATATGAGCATTCGGACGGAGGGAGAAGGCGGTTTCTTCATCACAAGAACCGGTGCTTACCTCGATTCCGGAGATATGCCGGTCTTCGTGCCCTATGAGGGCGATGCCCCGCCGGAGGCCTCGAGCGAGTACCGCGTCCACCGGGCGGTATATCGGACGACACCTCACCGTGCAATCGTCCACGCCCACCCGGTTCACGCTGTCGCCGCATCACTCGATCTCGACTTAATACGGCCAGTCGACAGCGAGGGGAGAATGCTCTGCCCGGAGATCCCGGTTGTTACCGGAGAGCCCGGAACCGATGAGATCGCAAGAAACGTCGCCGAAGCGCTCATAAGCGGGCGTATCGCCATAGCCAGAGGGCACGGGACGTTCGCCGCCGGAGAGACCCTGGATGAGGCGTATATCTACACCTCAATCGCCGAGTATGCCTGCCGGATCCTCATCCTATCGGGGAGGCTTCGGAGGGTTGCGTAACTGCTCGATCTGGCGGATCGTCTCGCGTTGAAATCCGAGCAGCATATCGCTTATGACCCCGAACATGAACATCTGGAACCCCATCATGATCAGCAGGACGGTGAGGATTGTAAGCGGCAGGTGCTCGATGTTCTTGAACCACTCGAGAACCACGTAGATGCCGATGACCCCGCCTATGATCGAGATGACGAGCCCGATGATCCCGAAGTAAAAGATCGGGTTGTTCATCTTCGCAAGACGGTATATGGTTGAGAAGATCCTTAGACCGTCCTGGAGGGGATTTAACTTGGTGACCGTCCCCGGTCTTGCAGAGTAGCGGACGGGAACGACCGCTACCCGCTGCCCGGTTCTCACCGCTTCGACCGCCATCTCCGTCTCGATCTCAAATCCGGCCTCTTTAAGGTTCATCTGCCGGATCGAGTGAAGGGTAAAAGCGCGATAGCCCGAGAGGATGTCGTGGAGATCCTTACCGTGGGCGACCCTGAAGACGTGGTTAAGGATCTGGTTGCCAAGAAGGTTTAACCTCGTAAAAGCCCCTTTCTCCGGGCAGGCCAGGCGGTCTCCGATGACGTGGTCAAACCCTTTTCCGAGGGGCTCAAGCATCCTCTCCGCATCATCTGGCGAGTAGGTGCCGTCGCCGTCGAGCATCAGCACGCGGGGTTTGTCTATGATCTCCAGAGCCTCTAAGATGGCGTTGCCCTTCCCTTTCCCTGTCTGCGTCCGCACTACCGCTCCCGCGGCGCGTGCTATCTCGGGCGTCCCGTCGGTGCTGTTTCCATCGATGACAAGGATGTGCTCATAGCCGCGCTCCTTAAACCCCCTGACCAGGTCACCGATCGTCGGGGCTTCGTTCAGCGTCGGGATGAGGACACAGACCTCGTCGCGCTCGATGCTCATCGAATGTACTATATCCCGGTCAGGAACAATAAGCACTTCGTATGCACATAGCCAAACCGGGGCTGCGCGCTCTAGGCGTCGCGGAGAGTTACTCCGGCCGCGAATACTCCACGCTTGCCGGTGTGGTCATGCGTAAGGATCTCCGGATCGACGGCGTGGGTTTTGCCAGGGTGACCGTCGGTGGCATGGATGCAACCGATGCGATCATCCGGCTCTACAGCCGTCTTGGACGCCGGGATATCAACTTCCTGATGATCGGCGGAAACGTCATCGCCTGGTATAACATCATCGACCCTGCAGCGGTGCACGAGGCGACAGGCCTCCCGGTAATCGTCGTCACATACGAGGAGTCGGAGGGGCTGGAGGAGGATATCCGCCGCCACTTCCCGGGCGACGATGCAAGACTCGCCGCATACCGGAGGCTCGGTGAGAGGATGCCGGTCAGGCTGCGGTCCGGCTGCACCCTGTTCATCCGCTCCTGCGGCATCGCAGGGGAAGATGCTGCGCGGCTCTGCAACGGTTTCACCTACGAGGGAAGGGTACCCGAACCTATCCGTGTGGCTCGACTCATCGCGAGAGGGGTCGTCCGCTCCTCAGGAAGTCCGGGGCTCGCCCCTGACAACCATGACCGTTGAGGTTGCGTGATCGACAACGTATGAACTGGTGCTCCCCAGGAATAGGCGGCCGAGCCTGCCCTTGCCGTGCGACCCGACGACTATCAGACCAGCGCCGATCTTACGCGCAAGCGCGATGATCTCCGCACCGGGGTGCCCTAACTGTTTGTGGATGGTTACCGGGACACCGGCGGCCGCCGCGGTCCTCTCCGCGTCAGCCAGGATCTCGTCGGCCTCCCGGTCGAGGGCATCAAGGAGGGCCTGCTGTGCGACATCGGGTGGAGGTAGATCGCTCAGGGCAAGCGCGGGGTATGCAGCGGTCTGGATGACGTGCACGACGTGCACCGGGATCTCCATCGCGCTGGCAACGGCAAGCCCCTGTTCAAGCGCCCTCTGGCCGATATCCGAGCCATCTACCGCCACAAGTATCGATCTGAACATAACACTCTCTTAGGAGTGTCCCTGTAGAAAAAGCATGACCCTCGGGTCTTCAGGCCCGCACTGCATCTTTTGAGATCACCTTCCCGTCGCGTTTGTCGACGATCTCGACGCAGACCTCGTCACCGGGGTAGAAGGTCATATCGGTGAGGTCTATATCTATCCTCTCGCCAGGGTTCCAGTATTCGGTGCGGCAGCCCGCGCCGCCTATGGTCTTCACCCCGTAATGATGCGACTGGATGAAGAGGTAGCCGTTCAGGGTCTGGACGGTATAGTAGACCCTCTGGCCGTTCACGTAGAAGACCGCCTTAAGGCAATCGTTCTCGTATACCGTGCTGCCGTTGTTGAGGAGGGTCACCCTGCTCGCGCAGGTCATTTTGCCGGTAATCGCGTTGTTGTGTGAAACCGCTGTTATGATGATGGGTGGCTGCGCCGGTTCCGCCCACGACCAGGACGGGATCATCGCAAGCAGCATCAGCAGGACAAGAACGGCAAGTATGACGGTGACGCCGACCAGGATGAGAACGCCGTGGGTCTCAGAAACACCGCTCTCGCTGGCTGCAGTCCGGCGAGAGGGGCCCGCCGACCTCCTGGGCGATCGGGTTCTATTAACCCATTCCGTAGATCCGGGCAAGGCTCTGGCAGAGTCTGCAGGTGTATCGATCCAGGTCTCTGCAGATGTCAAGTCTCCTGTTCCACCCGATGACAGCGGCATGCTCCCCCTGGATCCCCTCAAAAACTTCTTCCTCCGATATGACAAAGACCTTCGGATATGATCTCAGTCTTATCCGCTCCTCACAGAGGCGACTCCTGGCAGATACAGCGGCCGGGAGGAGACCTTTTCTCTGCCGTCGAACAGAACACCCTCACCAAATCCCATTTTTGCTCCCAGAGCACGGTTTTCCATGGAACAAATCGCCACGGACTACCCGCCCCCTTGAGGGGGGGGGCAGGAGGAGGGCGCGGAACGCGTCAGAGGTGGGGGTGACACGCGGTAGAGAGCGGCGGGTGGAGATCCTGTTTGTCGCCGGGAAGTGATTTGAGGCCATCAAACCGTGAGCGAACTGGTTTTAGGGGCTCAGACTCGCCCTGGACAAACTTACTTTTCCTCAAAGCAACAAGGTGAGTATCATGGCAGAACCAGAGCGGCTGCCCGGATACCTGCGCCTCCACCGCAGCGGCGAACTGGAGGAGCGGGCAGAGAGGGCGCATGAGGTGCTCCGCGACTGCGTTCTCTGCCCTCGTGAGTGCCATGTGAACCGCATAGAGGACGAGACCGGGTTCTGCCGGACGGGGCTCCTGCCGGTGGTTGCAAGTTACAACCCGCATTTTGGCGAAGAACCGCCGCTTGTCGGCCGGAGGGGGTCTGGAACAATCTTCTTTTCGGGCTGCAGCATGCGGTGTGATTACTGCCAGAACTTCGATATCAGCCAGGGAGGGATCGGTTACGCCATCTCCTGCGACGACCTCGCCGGGGTCATGCTCCGGTTGCAGGAGATGGGGTGTCACAACATCAACCTGGTCACGCCCACACATGTCGTTCCACAGATCCTCCGGGCGGTCACCATGGCCGCTGGCCGTGGTCTGCGCATACCGCTGGTCTACAACAGCGGCGGATACGACTCTGCGGAGACGCTGCGACTCCTTGACGGTGTCATCGATATCTACATGCCGGATGCAAAATACGGGCGGGACGATGCGGCGCTGGCGCTCTCGCACGCGCCGAACTACACCGCCAGCATGAAAGCTGCATTAAAGGAGATGCACCGGCAGGTCGGCGACCTGGTGATCGAGGACGGTATCGCTCTCAGAGGCATGATAATCCGGCACCTTGTGCTACCGGCGAACCTTGCAAACAGCGAGATTGTTATGGAGTTCATCGCCCGGGAGTTGTCACGTGACTCATACGTGAACGTCATGGCCCAGTACCGCCCGGCAGGGAGAGTGCTGCAGGGCAGGCTAAACCCTGAGTTTGCAGTGCTGCGGCGTCCGATCACCGCGGAGGAGTATGCCTACGCTCTCCGATGTGCGCGGGAGAACGGTCTTTATCGCGGGATCTTCTGAGAGGGGCCGCAAAAAGACTATCTGGTTGAACGGGAAGATTATACTCTTGATTAGAGGTGAAAGACAAGGGCTGGCTCCGGTATGCGGCGATGACCGATACCGGTATGCGTGAGCGAAACGAGGATGCCTTTTTCGCCGGCAGGGTGAGCGGCTACCATCTCTTTGCCATCGCAGACGGCCTCGGGGGGCACGCCTGCGGGGATGTCGCAGGCAGGATGGCGGTCGAGATCCTGGAGGAGGCCGCCAGCGAAGAACTCTCTGCGTTTGATCCTGCGGAGGCGCTCAAACGTGCGTTCCGGCGGATAAACACCGCGATCTTTGCCTTCAACCGTGAACGTGGCCTGAACGCCGGAACGACGCTTTCGGTGGCGATTGTGGGAGATGCGGGCAGGTGCTGGATCGGCACTGTCGGCGACAGCAGGACGTATATCATAACACCATCCTCGGTCTGGCACACGCGCGACCATACCTACGTCCAGAGCCTGGTGGACGCAGGGATGATATCCCCGGCAGAGGCGTTCTATCACCCGGCAAAGAACATCCTGACCAGGGCGCTTGGTCTGGAAGCCCGTGTGGAGATGGATCTCGACGAGAGGGAGCTCTCTCCAGACTCAGTCCTGCTGCTCAGTTCTGACGGGCTTCACGACTACGTCCCGGGGGATCTCATCCAGCAGATCGTGATGGCAAACGATCCGGATACGGCGTGCCGGAAGCTGATCGATGCCGCCAGGGAAGCCGCAAGCACCGATAACACAACGGTCATCGTCGCGAAACCCCTGCTTATCGTCCGGCATCCCTGAGCGCCTCAACGATGGCCGCGCGGACAGCCTCCACGCTCTCGGTATCGAGGGCCTGGCGCAGCGCCCTGATCGCCTCCCTGCCGCCGATCTGACCGAGGGAGCGGGCGGCGCTCCGCCGCACAAACTCGTTTTCGTCGTGCTGAAGGGCTGCAAGGCTGGCGACCGCCCGGGAGTCGCCGATCAGCCCGAGCCCTTTTGCCGCCATGTAGCGGACGTGGTCCTTGCTGTCCTGCAGGGCGGAGAGAAGAGGGTCATACGCTTCATGCCCGCCGATCAACCCGAGCGTCTCGGCCGCACGGTAACGCACCCTCCAGTCAGTGCTCTCCAGCAGCGAGATGCAGGCGGGCACGGCCGGTCTTCCGATAGCCACAAACCCGCGCATCGCCTCCTCCCGCACCCCCTTCTCCGGGTCTGAGAGCATCGAGATGAGTTCCTTTATCCGGCTGTCCAGACGATCGCCTCCGGGTGAGATATTCTTCGGGGTCATGGTGGTCTCACATCCGCGGTGTATGATGGGGACATCGATCATACGTTGCAGCGACCGCATAATAAGTCCTCAGGCCCCCCGCTAGACGCTGGAGGCGGGCCGTTATACCGGGGGGCGCCTTATGCTCATCAGATCAGATTTCCGATGAGATAGAGTATAAGGCAGACTGAAAGAAAAATTCCCGTTCCGGGTATGACTCTCCCGAGAGCATTGAATATGGGATCGCTTGCAAACCTGTTCTCCTCAGCGTACATGGGAGTGTGTTCTTTATCAGAGGATATATATTTTTTTATTAGAATAAAATATAAACCAACTATTTAACGTTTTCCAATTATTTTTCCCGTGGAAATGCCGTATTTCACGAATTACAGAAAGTTACGGGGTTTGGCAATACAAACAGCGGAAGTGTGAACTGATCCTTATTAAACAGAGTGGAGAGAACGTTCCGCCAGACCGGAGAAAAAAATGACGCCCAGGACGGAATTCGAATCCGTGTCGACGGCGTGACAGGCCGTCATGATAGGCCACTACACTACCTGGGCACATCGTTGTGAGGATCCCGCCTCCCGGATTCGAACCGGGGACATCGCGGTAGCCGCGCAGTTCGCCCGAAAGCGATGACCATACTACAGCCGCGCACTCTACCAGTCTGAGTTAAGGCGGGTCCCTGCTCTAACATGGTTAGAGCGATTTGATATTAAACATTTCGCAGAATCGGGGACTGTTGCGGAGGCCATCAAACCAATGCCTCACTGGTTTGATAAACCTCTCCGTGTCCAGTCCATGGACGGTCCATGGACAGATTCCGGGGGGGTGGCCGGGATCTGTATGAAGATGCTGCCTCCATCTTCATGCGGTATGCCTCTGGTCACAGCGGCATGGTGCGGTTTTTTGCGAGACGGCATTGAGGAGAGAGCGGAGGTGGGGATGTTTCCACTCCCGCAACGAAATACGTTCCCCCTCCCCACGGGGGTTGATTCCCGATCGATACAGTGCCAGGGGTGTGCATCACCTCACCCGGTTCCCGGTGAGAAACTCCCCGAAGATCCTGTTTCCTCCCCGTGCACGGCTATCCGGGGCTATCGCCAGACACTGCCCGCCCCCTCTGGAGGGGGCGGGAGGAGGCCGCGAAGCGGCCGGGAGGTGGGGGTAGTCTATGAATACCGTTCAACCATAGACACAGGAGACAGGGGCGGCAGGCTGTTCCATCCCCCTCCACATCAGCCCCTCCCCCACGGGGGTGATATCCCATCGATACGGTGCCATGGAGGAGGCAGGTTCTTATCGGTCTCACCGAAAGCTCCATGAAATCCCGTTTCCTTCCCGTGCACGGTATCCGGACTATCGCCACTTACTGCCCGCCCCCTGTAAAGGGGGCGGGAGGAGGCCGCGAAGCGGCCGGGAGGTGGGGGTTGGTCGACTCGCTGCCCGAATACCGTTCCCGGTGACACGCGGAGACAAGGGGAAGGGACGTCCCGTCCCCTCCCCCCTAGGTGGCGGCTGGTCAGCCGCAAAAGACGCTTCACCGCCGTGGTTATGGAGGGTGTCACACCATGAGCAAACTGGTTTTATAGTCCCCGTCGCGTAATACCGGGAAGAAACGGGGAGTTTATATCACAGAACCGTTGATTCGATAGCTTCTTGCGACGACCGACTTCTCCACCGGGATTTCCGCATCACCCCCCAGGCGACACATCCCTGACCGGCTCGATCCTGGTCGCGGGCAGGATGACAAGATTGTATGCGTCATGATCGCGGTTGAACCGGACGAGAACACCATAGAACTGGACGATATCACCATAGGCGACTCCATCGAGCACGTCGCGGTTCGGGCCGCGGAGGCTCGCGGGAATGACGGCGTAGACCGGGTCTGCGGGCGTCCCGTCACAGACCCTGTAGACCTTCGTCCTGGCATCGCCCAGGTTCCCTGATATAAGCGAACCGACGACGTTTATCTTCCTGTCGCGGTGCTGCCGGAGATGAGATAGAGGGGCAAACTTCGCCCCCGGCGGAACGCGGTATGTGTGCTGCGTCTTTCCATCCTTTCGAAGGAGCGCAGACGAGTACTTGATATCGATATTGACGAACCTGTAACCCTCTTCGCGCGCCGCGAGGGACTCCATCAACCGGGTCGGCCGGATCGCGGCCTTCTGCTCGAACGTCCAGCACCGCGCCGGGCTGCAGGTCGTTCCGCGGATGAACGAGCAGGGGCTGTATA
>Ga0208462_1001198_pt1 | contig 18883 bp, 12 predicted proteins | sample AD_SCU001_MetaG_FD_184452 | JGI IMG/M metagenome (GOLD analysis project Ga0208462, IMG submission 184452) | Active sludge microbial communities of municipal wastewater-treating anaerobic digesters from China - AD_SCU001_MetaG (SPAdes) (version 2) | ecosystem: Engineered > Bioreactor > Anaerobic...
CAGGGAGTGACGATTTATGATGTGGTTCGAGCACTAAATGCTCTGGGTGTTTCTCCGCGTGATTTAATTACTATTTTGCAGTCGATCAAGGCCGCCGGTGCTCTGCAGGCGGATTTAAAAATAATTTGAAGCAGTTGGTAGAAGGAATGGATGCAATAAAATCAAATGCAGCAGTTACCGGCGGCGGGAATAACATTACGGAAGCGATATCCAGGCAAAGGCAAGCTGAACGGCAAAAAATTAAAAAGGCATGCCAGGATTTTGAGTCAATTTTTACCTATTACCTTTTGAAAACGATGCGCCAGACGGTCCCCAAAAATTCAGGGTTTGGCAGCTTATCCGGCAAAGATACGTATAATATGATCATGGATCAAAAAATAGCCGAAGATTTATCCAGGAGGGGGAATGGATTAGGCTTGCAAAAAGTGCTTTTTGAACAACTAACCAAAAACTATTTAAAGGAGGGGCCACAAGGAGAAATTAAATAAGATTAAAGTTATTTATTGATTTTGCCGATTGGTGGGGTAATAATCAAGAAAAAAACAAGGAGTGAGTTTAATGAAAATTTCGGACGTTAAGGATTTAAGTTCGCAAATGGTTCAGCAGTATCAGAAAAACGATAATTATATCGCTAATTCTGATAAACAAGTCGCCAGTGCGAAGACGATAACGGAAGAAAAGGTTAATCTCTCCACCGAGGCGAAAGACATCCAACAGGCAAAAAATGTATTAGACCAGACACCTGATATACGAGAAGAAAAAATACAGGAAATAAAAAAACAGATAGAGAATGGTGAATACAACGTCAGTGGAGAAAAGATTGCCGAAAAAATGGTGGGAGAATCGATAGTTGACCTTTTTGCCTAGAAAAAGCTCAAAAAATCGAATTGATAAGTAGTTCCCATCTTTAATTCTTCGCTTCAGTCGAATCTGCAAATTTCTTTTCCCCAACCCGCCTTCGGGCGGGTTCACCTGCGTTAGATTTAATCAATCATATAATATTAGGAATAACGACATGTTAGAGCAGAATATGAGTTTAATGAGCTCTCCGCTGGAGAACTGTTGCGAAAATATCTTCGCCTCTCTGGCGGAAATATTGCGAAAAGAATTAGCCATCTATGAGGAATTAAAAAACGCAATCATCCACGAGAAAACAATGTTACAGAAACCGACGCTTGACGAACTCAATCACAACAATGCCCGTAAGGAAAATATCATTCTGAAAGCGAGGATGTTGTCGGAAGCGAGGACCAACATCTTAACGAAAATAGCCCGAAAGCTCGATCTAAATTCAAAAAGCGTCAAGCTTAGTTCAATAACCGGTCATGCCGATGACCGGCAAAGGGCGGAAATTGAGAACCTCAGAGATGCTTTAATATCAATATCACATGAAATAATAGAGCTGAATGAAACTAACAAGATTTTGCTCAATGTTTCCGTGAATAACATTAGAAGTTCACTGGATTTTATAAATTCAATGTTGGCTTCAGGACCGGTCTATCAGCAGTGCGGCAAAATTAAGCCATCAGATAAAAACGGAATTTATCTGCATAAGGAAGGATAAATCATGTCTCTCGGCAGCGTTTTAAATACGGCAAAACAGGCAATTCTAAGTAATTTAACGGCGATAAATGTTACCGGTTCAAATATTGCCAATGTAAGTACACCCGGATACACCAGACTCAATCCTGTGTTTAATTCCGTCGGGACGAACAACGCCGGGTCCGGTCAGGAACAGGTTGGCGTGGAAATTTCTGATATCCAGAGAATTTATGATAAATATTTGGAAAATCAAATAGTTAAGCAGAATGCTGCTGTAGGCGGTGCTACGGCTCGTAATAATTTGTTAACTCAGATAGAAGGTGTGCTGAATGAAAGTACCAGCACTGGAGTCAACGACGCCTTAAGCCGGTTTTGGAGCGCATGGGATAATCTCTCCGCCAACCCCTCAGGCGAGGCGGAAAGAAGCGAAATCGTATCGGCTGCCCAGAATCTGACTTATGTTTTTAATCAAAGGACGGAAGAACTATTTACTTTACAGCAGAATACAGATGAAACAATAGCCGGCGATGTTGAAAAATTAAACGGATATTTAAGTGACATGTCTGCTCTTAATGCGGAAATAGTCCGGATAGAAAGTTCCGGCGGTTCGGCATCGGCGCTGAGAGATAACCGTGCGACCCTGCTGAGTCAAATAAGTTCAACAATTGACATCAATTACGTGGAGCACAGTGACGGGTCATTGTATATTTATCTTCCCGAAAACGGCAAAACTCTTGTTGAAGGAAGCAATAACTGGCAGTTAACCGTGCAGCCGAATTCTTCCAACTCCAATTTATATGATATTGTTTTCACCGATGATGTTAATAATCCCCTGAACGAGTATATTCAAGGCGGCGAATTGGGCGGGCTTCTGGAAATTAGAGATGCTACGCTGCCCGCTTACATCGATAAATTAAACCAGACTGCATCCGGTATTATAAACAAAGTGAATGCACAACACATGGCCGGCTACGATCAGGACGGAAATATCGGGGGCGTATTTTTTACTCCAACCGAAGATTACGCGGCAGCAAGGATGGGTAAAGATGCACAATATATGGAAGTAAGTGCGGCGATAGTGGCCGATCTGAGAAAAATAGCCGCGTCCTCCACGGTTAATGCCGACGGCGACAATGCAACCGCCATGACCGCTCTTAAAGATGACAAAATGTATGCTTCTCTGGGCCGGATTTCTTCAAGTGGAGGCGCTACAGGGTCGGCGACGGGTATTATCAATAATATTGGCCAGGTTTATAAAAGTACAACATCAGATATTGAGATTACTCGTAGTTCCGGTTCCTGGTCAATAACTACCAACGGTGGATATAACGATGCTCATGTTTTGGTATCCAGTGATGACAGCAACGTGATGCTAGACTTAAACAATGATCTCGTTGCAGATATTACATTAAATTTATCCGGCTCCTGGTCGAATGGTAATAAACTTCTGTTTTCACTTTCCAGACAAGACAGTACAACAACTATCGGCGGTTATTATAGTGCATTCATGGCCAGGGTGGGGCAGGATGTTGCGGGATCGGCAACAGCTTTGGCGCGTGAACAAACAATTGCTGCCCAGAACAGCACCCAAAGAGAAGCTCTTTCCGGTGTTTCGCTGGACGAAGAAATGGTGAATCTCATCAAATATCAGATGGCATACAATGCCGCCGGCAGAGTAACCAGCATTGTTTCAGAACTGATGGATACTTTGATGTCACTTGGGAAATAGAAAGGGGAATTTTTTTATGATTTTCAGAGTTACGGAAAGCATGAAATACGGCTCCCTTACCAATAGCTTATCTAATATTCAGATAAAATCCACCAGCCTGATGGAGAAGATATCGACGCAAAAGAATATCAACAGACCGTCGGATGATCCGGTCGGCGCCAGGAAAATATTAAATTATAATTCGACTCTGGCCTCCATAGATCAATATCAAACCAATATAACCAATGCCCAAACATGGTTGTCTTTAACGGATACAAATCTTGAAGCCATTAAAGACATTATTGCCGAGGCGGAATCTGCTGCCATGGGAGCGACGGATGATACAATGAATGCTAATGCGGCAATTCTATCTTCGTTAATAGATGAAGCCCTATCCATAATGAATGCCAAACACGGAGATAGTTACATATTCGGTGGCTCGAGGACAGATGTTGCACCGTTTTCTTTAAATTCAACAAACACAATTATTGGAACTACTGCAGGAACAGCATCTAATACGTTTAAAGGTACAGTAACATCTGATGGTACCTATACTGCAGCAGAGAACAATACTTATGCTATAAAGATTGTTGATGGTGGAGCTTTATATGCAGCAACTTATCAAGTATCCACAGATGGTGGTAAAACCTGGGGAATAGAACAATATCTACCGCCTAAGATGGTCGAGGGAAGCAAAGCAAATACGGTTAGTGGGACAGCCATAACTGCAACAACCGCGTGGAACGCGATTGATGGGGCTGGTGTTGTAAGTAACGATACTATAACTATATCGGGAAAAACGCACGATGGGACATCAATATCGGAAACATATACAGTAACCAACGCTTCGACAGGAACCGTGCAGGATTTACTCGATGAGATAGAAAATACATTTGCTGCCTTTGGCAGCACTGTAACTGCGTCGATTAACACGGCAGGAAAAATTATTGTTACTGATGGTGTGTCCGGCGATAGTCAGATGGAAATAACCCTAGTTGGCAATAATGAATCAGGCGGTAATCTTGATTTCGGTACAATTGATACAAAGACGACTACATCCATTACTCTGGGTGATGGAATAAGTATGACATTTGATGATTTGGGAACACAGATTTTTGCCACCAATGATTTATTCACAGTCAATGCTTCTGTTGAGCCTGGTATCGGTGCCGCCTCCGCAGCGACAGCAAATGCATTTAACGGCAAGGTTACATCCGACGGCACTTATACGGGAACGGAAAACAAGACATATGCTGTGAAAGTTATTGCTGGCGGAGCTTTGGGGACGGCTACCTGCAGGCTTTCAAGCGATGGAGGAAAAACATGGTCTGACCCTCCGGTAATTATTCCTGATAGCAGTGGATCATTAGCCTTGGGTGACGACGGAGTAACCATGAAATTCGATGATTCGGCCGCAACCCAGAAGAATCTAGCCGCCGGTGATTTGTTTACTGTTAACGCATATGCAGCCGGCTATTACCGGAGCAATGATAATGATTTGACAGTGCAAATCGGCAAGAACAATAATTTCGTTTACAACATTACCGGTTCCGACGCCTTTACCGCTGCTAATGGGCCTACTGCCACGGCTGCAATTAACTCAAGTGCTTCTTTGCCCGTTGAAGATACGATCACCCTTACACGGGGAGACTCTGTCGGAAGCTGGACTATAACAAGCCACAATCAATATCCGAATATGGTTATTACTTCAATTAGTGATACACAAATCACTATTGATGCCGATAATGATACAACTCCTGATATAACGCTAACCCTTTCCGATGGTAAATGGCAAAAAGGTAACACAGTTTCATTTACAATTATGGAAGGAGGAACACCTCTTTCTCCGTTATTAAGCTCTGTTGAAGTTAAAGGACCGGGCACCGTTGATCTGCTGAGAACCCTGAAGGCATTGAAAGCGGCGTTGGAAGCACACGATGAAAATGCAGTTGCGGCGCAAATTGATGATTTGGGAAATATTCAGACACAAGTTTTACAGGCACAAACGGAGGCCGGCGCCAAAGCAAGTTATATGGAACTTTCGGCCGCTAATCTAACAGTGCTGAACGAACGAATAACATCAATGAAATCGGATATCGAAGATGCAGATCTGGATAAATTAATTGTATCCTACCAAATGGAGCAAGTGGCTTTGGAGGCCTCGTATAATCTTGCTGCCCAAATTGGAAAAATGACGATTATGGATTATCTGAGATAAAAAATTCTCAAAATCATATTTGACCATCTGATCAAATCAAATTCGCTTACTCAAATATATAGCACGCCGGCATGTAAAAATTCGGCCTACTGTCTTTCCAAGAACCTGGAAAAAAGCATAAATACATCTGTCCATTGTTTAAATGGACATATTTTTACGACGTCCCTTAGAAGTGTATAAAATAAAACATTAAAGAATTGCCGGGTTGATGCCGAAATAAGTGTCGGGAAAGTAAAATGAAATATTTTGATACCCGAAAATAACCATACTAAGAAAGCATGTCATGTTAATGACATTGAATAGAAAAGGGGTGATTTTAATTGGCAATTTCATCAATTAAGGCAAATCAAGCCAATACAACGCCTCATGTGCAAATTGCTCAAATGACCTCCTCCGCAGAAAAAGCTGATAAAAGTATTCAAAAAGCCAATGCTGACAAGAAAAAAAACGATATAGTGACTTTTTCCCGGGATGTTCAAAAAGCCGGGGTACAAACTGCCCAAGAAGTAAAAGATGCGGCAGCAGACAGGGCGGCTGCCGCCGCACAGGCCGCCGCCGCCGCTTTGTCTGCTGCCGCCAAAGATGATACAAGTGCCGCCAAAGCTCAAGCTGCCTCTCTTGCTGTCGCCCAAAAGCAAAATGCCAATGCTGCTCTTGCTATAGCCGCCGCACAGGCTGTCAATGCAAAACACAACGCAGCCAATAAATAACACAATTTTAAAATCAAAGTTCTGATTTTATGCTACACCGGAAAAACTACTGTATTCGTCGGCTGATTTATCCATTGACTTGCCGTAAGCATCGATGCCGTAAAACTTGAATACTATATGCGCCGGGTCGATGGTGGCGTTAGCCTGGTCATTCTGAGAGATCCGGAATCGGATAGTGGCCTTGTTGGTTGTCGTATCATAAGTGACCGACTCCGGTGTGGGAAAGATAAAGGCTTCCGCTTTTGGCGGTTTCAATCCTCCATTGTAAACACCGCCGTTCACCTGAATGGATGCTCGGGTAATACTCCAGTTGTATTTGTTTTGAACAGATGTCGCGTCCATATCTTTGGAAAATGCGAAACTCATGGAAAAAAGTTGCGAACTGTCGGCGCGTATCAGACTGGAAGACAAAGAAGAAACACGGGTTGCCCGGCCCAGCTCGGTGTTGAATCCATCGGAACTCAGGGCGGCGAGTATTTTGGGTTGTTGAGCATTCGTGATGTAAGCTTCCACTGTTGTTGCTGACGATGCTCCCTTTGCGGAAAGGATGTCGGCCTCTTCCGACGCCTTCTGAAAATTTCCCATATCCGCATAGGTATAGGCCAGCTCGACGTAAGCCTTTTCAAAATCTTTATTCACCCGGATCGCTTTGGTGAGCTGCAAAACCGCTTCTTGATAATTTCCCTCTTTGCGTGCTGTTTGCCCAAGACCATAATAACCGGCTGCACTTGAGGGTGAAAGATGGACGCAGGCAACAAACTGCTCGCGGGCGGCATCCATTTGACCGGCTGTCAAGTAGCACTGCCCCAGAGAATATCTGCTTTCGGCATCTGTTGAATCCAACCGAACAGCGGCCCCATACGCTTTCAGCGCCTCTTCCTGCTGATTTTCTGTTAAATAAATATCGCCCAAGGCGCGTTGAAATTCGGCACGTGTCGGGTAAATCCGGACGGCCTCTTTATAAACTTTAATGGCCGCGTCCGTATCTTCCATTTTTAAATAGGCCTTGCCCAGATAATCATAGGCTTTGGCCGTATTGTCGGAGAAGGGGGAAAGGGCGGCGGATCTCTTGAAAGCCATTATTGCACTTTTGTAATTGCCTTTCTGATAATAATCGATTCCTTGTCCCAGGATAGTTCCGGCCAGGGCGTCAAGATTAGCCTGGTTAGTCAATGTTGAAGAAAATAAATAATCTATCGTATCTATTGATATGCCTACTGATGCAACTGTCATAAAGTGCTTTCTTAAAAAGCTTCCGTATTAATAATTCATTTAGAGCTTTTATCGGTCGATAATGGAAGAGGCTTAATTGAAAAAATAAACAGTATCAAGGTTAAACTTTGATGATGTTTTGGATGTGGGCTTAAAATGTATTATTCATTTTTAAATGGTCTGCACTGTTGTTTAAAGTTCTCAGTCTTCAGCTGATCTGCCCTGGCTTTTCCTTTGTTGTGAAATCTTTCCCTGCCGCTAAAGTTTTATGGTGAAATTCCGATTATCAAATTAACCAAAGTTAACAAAAAATAAAAGAAAGGGGGAACCGCTAGCAAAGAAAATTGAACGTTTATAGAAAAGAGCATCACATTCGTTAAAAGAAATACTACGGCAAGAATTGCCGGAAACAAAACCTAGAAAAGGAGAAATAAATTATGTCTATTAACGATATATCATTGACCTCCGGCATGAGGTCCAACCTTTTAAGTCTTCAGCAGACGGTCGATCTTTTAAACCGCACACAAAACCGCTTGGCCACAGGCAAGAAAGTCAACACCGCCATCGATAACCCGGTATCTTTCTTCTCGGCACAGTCCTTAAATTCCCGCGCCTCCAAAATTGATAGCTTGAAGGATTCTATGGGGCAGGCTATTCAGACTGTTACTGCTGCCGATAAAGGAATCACAGCTATTACCTCTATGATCGAACAGGCTAAAGGTATTGCCCAGTCAGCGCTAAGTGCGGATAATACCGGTGGGACAGACAGAGTAGCTTTAGACTTGACCACTGTGGCTACCGCAACTCCTGCTAATGTGACTCTGACCTTGAATACCGTTGTAGCAACAAATACGGTCGCGTTCGATCTTGGTGGTGGTTCAACTGTGACGTTTACAGCAAATTCCGCCGAGTGGGCTGTAGGTGGTACCGACACAATTACCGCTACAAATCTTGCGAGCGCTATCAACAGCGACACCTCAATGAGAGATGCTGGCTATACGGCATCGTCAGCAGGTGCTGTTGTAACCGTTTCAAAAAATGGAGTTGATTATACAAAGGATAATATAACTTCAAGTGGAACTATAACTTCTGCAAACGTTGCTGCAGTAGCAGGCGACACAGTTACTATCGGTGGTCAAACGCTGAAGGCAGGTTACGGGTTCTTCGACGTGAGTGGTACTGATGCTGAGGATGCTGCAGCTCTGGTGGAAACTATCAATAGTAACACAGCATTACAAACACAAGGCTTTTCCGCCACTGTAGATGAAAACGATGATACAAAGGTAATCATTTCAAAAGATGGGGTAGACCTAGAAACAAATCAGATAACACTAGGTTTTAAAGCTGGTTCTACTATCACTGCAAGTTCCGTTGCAGCTGAAGAAACGGAACTATCCAACCTTCAAGATCAGTATAATGCGGTGCGTAGCCAGATCGATGCACTGGCGGGTGACTCTGGGTACAAGGGCAAAAACCTACTGGACAATGATGATCTTATCGTTAAGTTCGAAGGTTCTTCGCTCACCGTGGAAGGATTCAGCGCAACTGCAGCTGATCTGGGCGTTACCGCAGCAGCCTGGAGAACGGGTGGCTCAACCGCTATAGATGCCGATCTCCTTGCACTGGATGATGCTTTGGATACATTAAGTCAGAACTCGTCGACACTCTCGGGCAGCCTGAGCATTATAACTGTACGCCAGGATTTTTCTAATAATATGATAAATACACTGACTGAAGGTTCGGACAAGTTGACGCTGGCAGATACTAATGAGGAAGGTGCGAACATGCTGATGCTACAGACTCGCCAGTCACTGGCCACCACAGCACTCAGCCTATCATCGCAGGCAGCCCAGTCGGTTCTGAGGTTGTTCCAGTAAATTTATAATCCGTTGGATGGAGAGGAAGAATTCCTTTCCATCCAATCACAACCGTTGAAACTAGACCATGCTGAAAATAATTCTCAAGCCCCATGAAAAATTCATTATCGGTGGCGCTGTCATTACCAACGGTGACGCCAAGAGTACTTTCGTGGTTGAGAATGATGTGCCGATCTTGCGGGGGAAAGACATTATGAGCCTAGTAGCGGCGGATACACCCTGCAAGAAAATTTATTTTGCGATTCAACTGATGTATGTCGATAATAAAAATCTGCCGGAGCATCATAAAACATACTGGGAATTGGTTAAAGACGTGGCCGAGGCGGCGCCAAGCACCAAGCCACTGTTGCAGGAAATCAGCAATGAAATTCTCCATGATCATTATTATCAAGCATTGAAATTGACGAAAAGACTAATAGATTATGAACTGGAGGTTATCAACCGTGTACGTAACACAACTGGAAACTTATAAAAGAGCTCAGAGCAACAATATGTCCGGAAGAGAGATAGAGGCTGCGGCTCTTACACGGTGTGCACTGCTGTTATCCGATTGTCAGAAGAACTGGGATGCTCCCAACCGCGTTCATAATCTGAGTGAAGCATTGAGAATTAATCAGCGATTATGGAGTATTTTGCAGGCGGAACTGACGCATGACGATAACCCTCTTCCCATACAGATTCGCCAGGATATTCTTTCTTTAAGTATATTCATTGATAAAAGGATTATTGAAGTTATGGCATATCCCGCACCGGAAAAACTCAAAATTCTGATCGATATTAATATGAATCTGGCTGCCGGACTGCGCAGCAATCCGACAGAATAGCCGTGTCTATCTTACCGGATAGCGGGTGAAACAAGCTATCAAATAGACCTATAAAAAATCTCTTCCTGTTCCTCGTCCTTTTCTTTGTAAAATTTTTGTGATGCAACTGCCTGTTCAACATCAGAAGATGAAAATTACCGGTTCAACAGTTAATTTTTCCGTTTTTTTATAGTCAAAAAATACTGATTTAATTAGCATGACAATGTAATAAAATATATGCCGTAATATCAGGTAGATATATGCCGAGTGTTTTGCGGGATGTCCTGTGCTAAACATGGCATATGCATTGCTTTCAAATAAGGAAGAATTTTGAGGAAAAGTGAAAGAGTCGGACATATACATGATGTCAGGAGGAAGAAAAAGAGGATAACAGAATTCCGCAAATTTAAGGAAAGAGCATGAAACAAAAAAAGAGAATAATATTTATATTTATTTTAATTTTGAATTTAGGAGTGGCAACTGTAACTGCATGTGGATTTATGGGATTTGGTGATACGGCAAAATGGAAGGAAGAAGTGCTGCTCCACGACGGCAGGAAGATAGTTGTGGAGAGATGGCAGAAGCACGGCGGGAGGCACGAACCAGGGCAAGAGCCTGACATCAAGGAACACTCCATCACGTTTACCCTGCCAGGTACAAAGCAGTTTATTAGATGGAAGGACGAATACAGCGAGGAAATTGGACGTTCCAACTTCAAATTGGTGGCTTTGCATATTTTAAATGCCACACCATACATTATCACTACGCCACGTTTATGCATATCCTACAATAAGTGGGGCCGACCGAATCCGCCATATGTTATTTTTAAGTATGAAAGAAATGCATGGAAGCGCATAGGGTTACCGGAGTTGCCGATAGAGTTTAAAAATATCAATTTGGTTATAACTACATCTGGGGATGAAGAAGAACTTGTCAAATTGGGGCTGGCATCCGCAGAAAAAGTAAAGGAACTCAATAGTAGCCTGACTCAGGCTGAATACAAAACCATCGTCCGGACGCAACTCAACCCTGGGGCATTGGGAGTGAGTTGTCCCGATTGGGGCTCATCTCGCTGGACAAGCCCCAAAGCACCATCACAGAATTGTCCTAAAAGAAAAGGGATGGAAAAACAATAAATATATGTGCGGAGATCAAATTTACAAAATTTAAAAAGGAAGAATAAAGATGGCTACCCAATTTGAAATTGATTATTCAATAATGGCGGGGCGTGCATATGAAACAAATAGAAATCAAAATAATTGGTTTCCTGTACCGGATGGCTGGATCGAATTTTTCCATGTTCCTAATGATACATATCCAACATCCAGTGGTTTCGAAGCCTTATCTTTTACCAACGGCAGCGAAATCGTCATTTCGTTTGCGGGTACCGACTCTAAAAGTGCAGGCGATATAGCAGCCGACATTGGTCTGGCTACGGGATGGGGATCAGCGCAGTTGTTGCAGGCGGCTGCGTATTACATGGAAGTCAAAGCCGCTAATCGCGGCGCGGAAATAACTTTTACAGGACATTCTCTTGGAGGCGGATTGGCTGCGCTGATGGGTCTATTTTTTAATAAAAAAGCACTGACTTTTGATCAGGCGCCTTTTTTTGCCTCTGCAACAGAGAGAATAGGAGATGGTATCAAAAGCTATTTGCTTAGTTTAAAAGACCAGTATGGACAGTCTCTGTACACTTTGGGAAATATTCAAGCCATAGCACCGGAGCTTCTCAGCTTTGCAGACAGCTCGCGTGAAGCACGCGCAGGTAACGTCAGAGGGTATTATGTACAGGGTGAGTCACTTACAAACTATCCTTATAACGGGTTTTTAAGAATTGGCAGCCAGGTTTCATTAACGCATGGGCCGACAGATGCGAAACCTTGGGAGCTTCACTCCCAGGCATTACTGACTGCGTTCATGCTGAACGACGACTTTCGTCTGGTCACTAATAAACTGACCGATTTGCTGGAGATGATTTTTGATAAAAAGCTTTATTCAAAGCCAACGAATGAGGATAAAGAAAACTTCCTCGACCGTCTTGTGCGCCACGAAGTCGGAAATGCACCTGGTGTAACCGAAGCTGACAACATGCTTACCCGTTTTACCGACGACCTGAAGAAGATTGCCCAGGAAGGCGGCCTGACAATGTCCAACAGTAATTTATCTGATGCGCTGACGGCCTTTGCCATGCAAATGTACTACGATAAGGATAACCCAAATTCCACAAATAAGGACAAAACGCTTTTCGACAATACCGGTGTTGCCGGCGGCCTTCATTTTGATCGTAGCGATGTGGCGACAAATTTAAGTGCTGCATTAGGTTATAAGCTATATTTCCAAAAATATTTAAGCACACTGCCTGGTAATGAAACAGGCGTTATAACCAGGCATATTTCCGAACTTCTTGACTGGTATATCCAGGCCGGTAGCAGTTCCATGACAGCGACAGCAGGCACTCGGCGAGCCTTCATGCTGGGAGGAAACAATGCAGATAATTTGACGGGTAGCTCGTCGGAAGATCTTTTATATGGTGGTGCCGGGACTGATATGCTTGCAAGTGGCGCAGGTGCGGATACCCTGATTGGTGGTGCGGGTAATGATGTGCTAAATGGAGGCCTTGGTCATGATACTTATGAATATACAATTGGTGATGGCAATGACCTGATCATAGATGAAGATAAAGATGGTGAACTTGTTGTCCACAACAGTGTCATCAGCAAGAAAATAATTGCACTCGGTAATTTCTATAAAAGCGGGACAGATGAATGGAAACCCCAAAACAATAGTAATATAAAAATCGTTGGAAATATGCTTTACCTTCCCGATGGTAACGCGATTGAATTTGGGACTTCGTTGCAATCCGGGGATTTCGGCATCAACCTGATCGATATACCGGATGATCCGGCAGCGGCAAATCCAGTATACCTGGATGTAGTAGATAATGAACATATAAATCATCAGAAGACACCGGATTACGGCACCACGGCAAATGACATGATAGTGGGCGGAGCAGGGAACGACTGGGTAGCAAATTATAGCTACGGAGGGCAATATGGAGGAGACGACTGGATAGTAGGAGGAGCCGGCAACGACATCTTAAATTCGACATCACCCAACGGCAACGATGTACTGGAAGGTGATACTGGCATAGATATACTGTTTGGCAATTCAGGCAGCAACAAACTATATTGCGAAAATCCAGGCGAGATGGAAGCGATCTTAGCAGCAGGAGAAACAGCACAGAGCTTAAGCAATACAGGTGATATAGCCTCCGGGGGAGAAGGTGATGATTTTATTTATGGTTCAAATGCCAAAGATGGGCTTTTCGGCGGTCTAGGTAATGATCTGATAGTTGGCGGCGGCGGGGATGACTTCATCTATAGCGATGCCCATGTTTATGGGGTTAATGTAGAGCAATCTCAAACTGTTCGTTTAGAGGATAATTATGCTGGTTTTGTGGATTGGTCGTACACAGTGCAAAGCGATGCCGGCGGCACCTTTATAACCGCATTGCACAACGTCTATGTTGATCAGAATAGCTACGGTAATGAAGGTGATGACGTAATTTATGCAGGAACAGGCAGCGACTATGTTGATGGAGGCTATGGCGATGATGAAATATATGGCGGAGCGGACAATGATATAATATTCGGATCAGCCGGAGACGACTTCATCGAAGGTGGAACTGGAGAAGATATACTAATAGGAGATGACGCTGTTATTTCAGGAAACGACTACATCGACGGTGGCGACGGCAATGACTATATCGAAGGACAAAGGGGTTCAGACAAACTCTTTGGCGGTAGCGGTGACGATGCCATTTACGGTAATGAAGACGATGACTATCTGGATGGCGAGACAGGAAACGACACACTGTATGGTAATTCCGGCAATGATGATCTATTTGGTGGCGACGGCCAAGATACGATTTATGGTGGCGAAGGCGATGATTATATAGATGGTGAAGCCGGCGCTAACTCTCTTTATGGTGGTGCTGGCAATGATATTGTTTTCGGTGGCGATGATAATGATCTTATCGAAGGTGATAGTAGCGATGAGATCGGTGATGATTACCTGGATGGTGGAGCCGGAAATGATATAATCATCGGTGCCGGCGGAACCGACGAAATATTTGGCGGAGCAGGCGGTGATCAGTTGCATGGAGATGCTTCCAATGTATCACTGGCCAATCAGGGCGACGACTACATCGACGGCGCAGGCGGAGACAATCTGCTGGTCGGATACGGGGGCAACGACACCCTGCTTGCCACTGAAGGCAATGACACAATTTATGGTGATGCCGGAGACGACTATATCGATGCCGGAGACGGAAAAAATACAATTTATGGCGGCGCCGGCAGCGACGAAATCTATGCAGGAGCAGACGATGATCAGATAGACGCCGGTTCAGGCGACGACTACGTAGATGCCGGCGATGGTTCCAATATAATTGTCGGAAGAGAAGGAAATAATGAAATTTACGCGGGCGATGGAGCAGATCAAATAAGCGGCGGCACCGGCAATGATTACATCGATGCCGGAGACGGCAACAACATCATTACCAGCGGGGCCGGAGATGATGTTGTATACACTGGAACCGGGGATGATCAAATTTGGGGTGGTGCTGGTCAGGATGAGATTTACGGCGGTGGGGGTGACGATCAGCTCTATGATGAAGGCGGCGATTCCATAATCTACGGAGGAGAAGGAAGCGACTGGATTCAGACAACAGACGGCAATTCCTATTTTGATGGAGGAGGCGGTAATGATACGCTGCTTGGCGGCACCGGCAACGATACCATCTATGGCGGCACCGAAAACGATTATCTGCAGGGAAGCAGCGGCAGTGATACTTATGTCTTCGGCAGAGGAGATGGTTCCGATACTATTCAAAATTATGCAGCTGATTACACCACGGCGGCAGACATACTCCAATTCGGCGCAAGCATTAATGACACCACAGTGATAAAGGAAAATAATGACTTACGAATTAGCATAAATGAAACAACAGATTCACTGCTGATTTGGGATTGGTTCAGCGGCAGCCCCTACCAAATAGATCAGATCCGGTTTTCCGATGGAACGATATTCAATTCAATGCACCTGGAAGGTGAAATCGCCAATACGATAAATGGAACGGCTGCCAACGATACTATTGTCGGAGAAAATTTCAGCGACACTATATACGGGTATGCCGGCAACGACTGGCTTTATGGTGGAGGAGGTACGAATCTGCTTGATGGTGGAGATGGTAATGATTGGCTATACAGTGATTATGAGAGTGTTAATGATATTCTTATTGGCGGAGCAGGTAATGATACCCTCCTATGCGGCAGTGAATATGTATCTATGATGGGTGGTACTGGAGATGACATTTATCGTGTGGGAATAGAAACGCAGGTTGTCTTTGAAGATGCCGGAGAAGGGATTGATCTCGTTTACAGCGATATTGAATCTTATACGTTACCGTCTAATGTTGAAAATCTTAAACTTGATTATGGTCATAACGGGACAGGCAATGATTTGGATAATACAATTAAAGGTAATGCCAATCAAAATTTAATAATTGGGGGTGCCGGGGACGACGAAATTTGGGGGTATGATGGCAACGATACCCTGAACGGTGGTTTTGGAACAGACATTATGATTGGCGGGGCGGGCAACGACCGCTACTATGTCGACAATACCAGGGACGTCGTTACGGAAAATGCTGACGAAGGTACGGATGCCGTTTACAGTTCGCTCAATTACACACTGGGAGCGAATCTGGAGAATCTTGTTTTAACCGGCACAGAAGCAATCAACGGGATCGGCAATGACCTAAACAACTCCATAAAGGGCAACGCAGCGGCGAATATCCTGACTGGCGGCGATGGTAACGATACTTTGACTGGCGGCGTTGGGGCGGACATTATGAGCGGTGGTGCGGGCAACGACCGCTACTATGTCGACAATGCCAGGGACGTCGTCATGGAAAATGTTAATGAAGGTACGGATGCCGTTTACAGTTCGCTCAATTACACACTGGGAGCAAATCTGGAGAATCTTGTTTTAACCGGCACGGAAGCAATCGATGCTGCGGGTAATGAGCTTAATAATTCCATAAAAGGCAATGCCTCCGACAATATACTGAGCGGCGGCGTGGGGGACGACACTTTAAACGGTGGTCTTGGAGCGGACTGCCTGATTGGCGGTCTGGGAAATGATCGTTACCATGTAGACAACATAAATGACTTGGTTACTGAGAATGTGGACGAAGGTATGGATGTTGTCTACAGTTTGATCGACTACAAATTAGGCAACAATCTTGAAAACCTCGTACTGACCGGCATGGAAGCAATCAACGGCACAGGCAATGAGCTAAACAACTCCATAAAGGGCAATGCAGGGGCGAATATCATGACTGGCGGTGATGGGGATGACACTCTGAACGGCGGTGTCGGGACGGATATTATGAACGGTGGCACAGGCAATGATCGCTGCTATGTCGACAATGCCGGAGACGTCGTCATGGAAAATGTTAATGAAGGTACGGACACCGTTTACAGTTCGCTCAATTACACACTGGGAGCGAATCTGGAGAATCTTGTTTTAACCGGCACGGAAGCAATCAACGCTGCGGGTAACATATGGGATAACCGTCTTTATGGCAACGCAGCGGCAAATACTTTATCCGGCGATGCAGGCAAAGACTACCTTTCCGGAGGAGATGGTGATGATCGATTAATCGGAGAATCGGGAAACGACACCCTTATCGGCGGCAATGGTTCGGACGCATACTTTTTTGGTCGAACCGACGGGAGAGATATACTTAAAGAGACGGCAGGGGGGATTGAAGATACGGACACACTCAGGCTGACCGGAGACATAACAACTACCGAGCCGATACTGGTTCAACAAAACAACGACCTTTATGTATTTATCGATTCAGACAACTACATGAAGATAGCGAATGAATTTCAGCAGACGAATTACGGAATTGAGAGACTGGAGGTAGCGGACGGCCATTATATTACCCGTGCTGATATACAGACGATAGTAGATACAATGAGCGTCATCAACAACAATACAGGCATGGATGTCATGCAGAAATACAACGCCATGATGGCCGATCAACAATATCAGAACATATTGGCGCAAAGCTGGCAGCAATAGAATCGCATTAAACCGGATGGTAGCGGAAGAAAATTACACGATGTTAGCCGAGTCGAATAGACTCGGCTAAGTACAGCAAGAACCGGAATGAAAAAATAATTTGAAAAACGAGGCCCTTGCATAAATCCTCCACTGGTCATTCCCGGCCCTTAGTCGGGCGTATGCCTGGTGACTCGGAACACGGGAAATACAAGATGTAACTGGATTCCCACCTTCGCGGGAATGACGTATTTGCTTGGTTTGTATTGTTTTTCAAAGGTCTCAAATTAGAAAAGAAAAAAGTAAAAGCAAATTGAGTAAATTTAAAGCAGCTGTTGCTGCAATAGTTTTAACAATATTGGTTTACAGAGCCCATAACGGTTGGGCCGGCGCGTTGACATATCGTGACGTACTTCTCGACAGCATCAACTATTCAGCATCCTTAAGAGTGAAATCCGAAGACATCAATATATCGAATGCTCAGTACCGTAGCAATTATGCTGGATTGTATCCGGTAATAAATTTAACCGGGAGCGCGGAACGCTATGAAAATCTTGATAACCGCAACGACGGCAATCTTTACTCGATAAATAACGAAGTTGTCGGCGGCAGCTCCAGCGCCTGGCGTTCGGGCTTCTATTTGTTCGGCCAATATTATTTATCCCACTGGTACAAGAAACGGCATGAAGTCGGTTATTACGAGAAAATCAGAGATTCTTCCGTTCATCAGTGCGAAATTGAATTAAAAAAAATTGTTAAGGAAGTTACGGAAATATTCGGTGCCATAGTCGAGGGAAAAATAAAATTGGAATATTCGGATAAAATTCTTAACCGGCTTTCCAAAATTTACACTGTGAAAAAAGAAGCTTTTAGAGCAGGCCAGTTTTCTTATGAAGATGTGCTCAAAGCTGAAGCAGATACTGTTGATAGCGAAAAAGAAATAACAAAAATGAGAAAAGAACTGACCGAATATCTGGAACGCCTGAGTAATTTCACGGGAAAAAGATATTCGGTCGGTGATACAGAAATTGTTAATCTTCCCATTGCCGGAGATCCTTCCATTATCAGTGAGAAAAACAGCATCGAAGGAATGCCGGAGTATCAGGCCCGCCGAAAAGAACTCGAAGCGGTCAAAAGAAAGGAAAAGGAAGATGCTAACAATTATCTGCCGGATGCTTCGCTTTATGCAAGATATGATTTTTACGGCAGCAGTTCAGACGGATTGGATTGTGCTCTGAATAATGTGCGGCAATCAGCGTATAATGTCGGATTAATGATCAGCATTCCAATTTTCGACGGCGGAGTTAAAAAATGGCGGCACAGGCAAAGCCTTTATGAAATTAAAAAGCAGGAAGAAAGCATCAGGCAGGTGATTAACGAGAAAAACAGGGATTTAAAAATACTGCGTTCGGGATATGCGGAAATTTCCAAATCGTTTAATCATTATAAAAAGCTCAACGACCAGTATCGGAAAATGATCGATATCAGTAACAAGGCTCTGTCCCTCGGTGAAAGAAGCAGACTTGATGTTATGGAGCTGGAGAAGGATGCCCTGGCTGTAGAAAGAGATTGCAAAATCATGGAACATTCCGTGGCCGTTTATCAAAAGCAAATAGCATTGGAGCTGGACTATAAAAATTATGTGAGCGAATACAATGGAGACTGGGCTTGTAAGTATT
>Ga0208462_1001208_pt1 | contig 18687 bp, 9 predicted proteins | sample AD_SCU001_MetaG_FD_184452 | JGI IMG/M metagenome (GOLD analysis project Ga0208462, IMG submission 184452) | Active sludge microbial communities of municipal wastewater-treating anaerobic digesters from China - AD_SCU001_MetaG (SPAdes) (version 2) | ecosystem: Engineered > Bioreactor > Anaerobic >...
GTGCAAGTGCCCTGATGGGTCGCCGGCGATTTGTTCTTTCTAACGTAAGCGGTCGGCGAACCCCACCTTGTGTGTCAAGTCGCGTTCTGTCATGATCTTCTGCGAACAGAGCAGGAAGACAGTCATGGCGAGCGATGTGAGCACATCCCGCAAACAGTTTTGGGAAGAGCACATCGCTCAGTGGAGGGCAACAGCGCTGAGCCAAGGCGAATACTGTCGTCGGAACAAAATCAGTTTGAAGAGCTTTCAATACTGGAAGGGCAAAGCCAAGCGCGGCAGTGCCCTCTGTGCCATTTCGAGCCTGTCCAAATTCGTGAAACCCAAAACTATCTGTGAAATACCCGAGAGCTAACATAAAATGGGGTGAGCTCCGCGGTTTTTCCTGCATTCCGATTCCTGACCCGTTGGTCACTATTATGTGTCCCTCCGCCCCCGTGGTCTTCTCCATGAATGCGAGTGGCGACGCCCGGATGTAACGGTCACCGTTCTGCTTCTATCCTCGCCATCCGTGACTTGCTGCATTATCTAGTGTGACGTCGCTCAGTTGAACGATACTATTCCTTCGGGCTTGTCGGCCAATAACCGACCTCAAACGCCAAAAATCGTATCGCAGAATTTAGGGGACGCTACACTGCTTCACTTGATCTGGACGCGTCCCGACAGCCCAAGATCTTCGAGTATTTGCCTGATGTCGGCTTCAAAACTCAGCGCAAGTTGGCCTTCGACGGTGACGGAAAACTCAATTCCAATCTTCAGGTCGGAACCGCTCCGCAGTTTCGGCAGTATCTTCGTTCCCAATCGGTTCCAGACTTCAGGCGGCAGGTCTCCGGAGACACGAAAGGTCCTTGTGGCAGGGCTTGGCACGGGTTCCGGCCCGGGCCCCGGGCCTTGACCGGGCGTCGGGACCGGTGTCGGGACGGGACTCGGCCCGGGGGCGGGCCCCGGACCTCCGCCCGTCACCGGCTCCGGTGCAGCTTTGAGTGCTTTGGCCTTGGTCTTCAAGAGCAGGAACACACCCGACTCGAAGGTAACATCGGCCGGATCGGTAAACTCGTTGAAAAGAAGACGTTCATAGCCGCCGTCCGGCTTTTGACCGGAGGCCAGTCCGAACTCACCCCTGGAAACGAACTCTACGATCTTGCCTCGCAAGACTGTGTCCGGATCGAGCAGGCGGGTGAGAGAACCGTTGAGGAAGCTTTGGCGAAGGCTCGCCAACGGCCATGCCCCCGTTTTCTTGAGTGCGGGAGGCCAGTTTCGCTCGATGTAGCCTGCTCCGACAGACTCGTTGAGCAACGCCTGAGATTTCAGCGCCGTTATCACACGTCCGCAAAGCGTCTCGCTTCCGCTGGAATGCCCCGCCCCGAGGTCGATGATCTTCAGTCCGTCCGCCTCCTGATTGTCTGCAATCACCACGAAGCGATAGCCTCCCCAGACTTCCTCTCTGGCAGTTTCTTCGGCATCGGCGAGTTTTGACTGGAGATTCGCCCGGTCGGCCCTGTCGAATTCGCCGCCGAGCGTTCCTTCCGCAATTTCTTTGGCCACGCGCTTCCATGCAAGCCACAATGCCACCTTTTCCCGGAAGTCGCGGCCCGGCCTCTTCAGGCACCATACGAGCGATCCGGGATAGAGTCTGGGCGACTTGCCCCGCTGCTTTGTCCATTCCTCGATCTGCCGGTGCAGAGACCCCGTACCTGTCCACTCCGACTCCGGTTCCACAATCACGAGTGTGAGCTTCGGGGTGTCCTGCACGGCAGCCCCGTCGGCCGGGAAAGGCACAATCGGTATACCGGCCCCCCGCTCGAATTCCTTCTTGATGAGAGTCCGCATCGCCGGTTTGATCTCGGTCTCCTCGTCCAGGGATGCCCGCCGATCGCTCACCACCTTTTTCATGGTCGGCTGATAGCCGATTTTAAAGCCGTCCGAGCCAATGCGCCGGATGAAATACGATCTATCTTCGAGCGCGAATGCGGCGGTGTCCACCGAGGTCGTGTCGACGTCGGGTTCGCCAAGGGCAAACCGCAATTCCGGCAAGTGCGCCAGCTTGTCCACCTGTCCGCCGGATGACTCGAAGAGTATGGTCGTTCCGACGCGGCGGTGTATGTCCCGCAGGGCCCCCCTGGTGTCCGCATCAAGGGCGCGGGCATGAGATTGCGCCCCGGCAATGTCGGAGCTGATGGCTGCCAGGAGGCGGGATTCGCCCAGTTGCCCGAGCATCACGCTCCGAAACTCCGGCACCTCGAGGGGAGCAGACCCGATGGTGAGCAGGGGCTCGCGGCGGGCTTCGGTAAAACCGGTACGGTAGGCCCAGGAAATCCATTGCGCGAGCATGGCGAGCGTCCCGCGTGTCTGCTGATACTGAAAGAGGGCCTGCCACTTGCGTTGAAACACGGAGAGTGTGGCGGGATGGAACGGGTAGCACACCTCGAAGCGCGCGCGCAGATGCTCTCTGGCTTTGGCCTCCGTTGCGGCGCTGTCCACGGCGGTCCACTCGGGCGGGAGTTGAGCGCGCCGCTCGAAACACCAGTCCGCGTAGCTCATGGATACGCTCTTGCGAATACGGTCGCTGCCGATGTCCTCGAACAGGCGCCTGCGGACCACCTCGCTGATTTCAGTCTCGTCGTTGGCAATAAGATCTTTGGCCACCCGCCGGACGACCTTCGTGATCTTGTCCTGCCATTGCATGTCCCAGTCGGTCATTTCGACCTGGCTGCGGGGCAGGCTGATGACGGCCGCTCCTTGCGTCGTGCCGGTGGTGGCGACGGTCAGGTTCTGGATGAAGGCATGAAACTGCTCGGCCATTCCGCGATGACGATTCATGAAATTGAGGACCTCGTCAAAGAGCAGCAGAACGGGCTTGCCCGCGGCCTTGAAGATGCGGATCAGCGCGTCTGTGCCCGGCGGCGTTGTCCTTGCCGCGGTTCCAAGCTCTCTTACACCATTCTCTCCTGCAATCTGCCAGGCTATATCGATCCAAGGCGTCTCCCTGCCTTCACGCGGGTCCCAGGCGTTGCCCACAAATGCGGCAACCCTGGCTTCCGGCACCGCACTGAGACCCGCCTCCTGGGTCAGGGTGTCCACACCCGAAAATTCCCTCGCCTCTTCTCCGCACGATACCATATGGTAGAGCGCTGCGAGGGTATGTGTCTTGCCGCCGCCGAACTGGGTGATGAGCGTCATGACAGGCGCAGTATTGGCGGTTTCGCCGGAGAGCCTCCGGAGCACCATACCTGCGTGCTCGCGCAACGCCCGCGTGAAGCAGGTACGGGCGAAGAACTGCTTCGGCTCCCGGTAGTCTTCCGGCGCGGTCTTGGCGATGACCTGCTCGAGGTGAATGGCGAACTCGTCCGGATTGAACGAACGCCCCTTGCGGACTTCCTTGCGCGGAGTTGCGATTTTGTACCAGGGTTCCATCGATAGCTCCAATCTACGGATTCTTCATCCGGTCGAAAAGATCGGTTGCGGAGCGTTTGAGCCTGACCAGATTAGCGTAAGCGACCGGATCGAATCCTTTCTTACATAAGTACATGCGGTATCGAATGCCGTCGGTGACGATGATATCGCACGACAGGCCAAGACGCTCGGCGTATCTCTTGGCCTGTCCCAGTGCACTTTCCACTCCGGTTCCGAGTCGTTTGGCCTCGATGATGAATCGACAATTCTCCGGGGTGCGGGGCAGTGCCGTGAAGAGCGCGACGTCGACGTCCCTCCATTTTACTGCAATCCTTTCGGGTGGCCACCCCAGCGCATACAGGAACGGAATAACGAAATGTCCTACAAGCTCGTCTTCTTTAGGATGGTCACCGAAATTGTGACGGTCCCAATACAAGTTGGTCAGATCGAGTGCCTGGGCGACGATGCCCCTGAGAGCTGCAGGAACCGATTCGTGATCGAGAGCCAGTTCTTCTTCGGGAAGATCGGGCAGGGGTGCTTCCTGCCAGAGAGCAGGCGGAGAGTTCAGAAACCTCTGTGCGAAATCCTTGACCTCTTCATTCCATGTGCGCGAGCAGCGCGTCGGGTTGGCTCCGAAGACCGAGCCCGAGAAGGTGTATTCCCGCGGTAGCCTGCACCAGCGAACGCGCCTGGAATGGGAGAGGTTCCAGCCGTTCACGTCGTCGAACTGATTCAGGTACATATAGTTGCTCGCGACAATTCCCACAGCGGTGATAGTGGAGATGCCCTTGCGCAGGAGCACCACGTCGCCGATCTCCATTTCACCGGCAAAGCGGCGCACAAAGCCTCCTTCAAAGTCGTCGTCCTCGCGCCCGGGATTCCAAATCCCCGAATCGCCGGGTCCGATCAGCCCGACGCCGTGCTCAAGAAACACATCGGCATATGACCAGTCCGCCGGGCCTCCGGCCAGTTGCCAAATACACCGGTTGGATTTCTCGTCGACCATCATCTCCCCTATCTCGGAACCGCTAAAAGCATGGCATCGAGCAGGCGCTTTTCCTCGCTGCCTGAGGGGTAAAGCGCCGAAAGAGCGTTGGCCAGACGCAGGAAATCCGGGCTGCGGTCCAGCTCGGCGTTGATGAGCGCCCGGAGCGCGTTTGCCTGTCCTCCCGCCTGGAGCAGCATCGCCGCGTGGACACGGTCAAGCGTAGTCACCCCCGCTTGCGCCATCGCTTCCGGGGGCATGTCGGGAACGACCCTGCCTTTCTTGCGACCGGGAGTTTTCGGGATTCGAGTCTTTTCCAACTCGGGAAAGATCAGCAATTGTCCGGTTATCCGAGGGTCCTTCTCGATCCAGTCGGCTGCGGCGCCGGCGCCGTCATCCCCGAAGATCTGTTTAGTCCGCTCGGAGACCGCCAAGAGACGCACCACACCTTTTTTCGTCTCGATGACGCGGCCTTCCCACTTGGGAAGATCGATGCCGAGGGGCTGGGCAAAGCGGCGGACGACGTCGAAGACAAGGCTGAAGCCCTTCGCTTTGCCCTTGGGCGTGGTTTCTTCCTCCTCCTCGTCTCCCGGGTCGTCATCCGGCTCCTCTTTCGGCCCACTCCCGGAGCCGTTCTGGCCATTGGTGGACTGGAGCGTCCAAAGAAACAGAGCGGTCAGGCGGGCGTCCTCTTCAAGGGCGCCGGCGGCACTGTTCCGGGCTTTTGCCTCGGCGGTACCGAGAACGTGCTCGAGTGCCGTGCGTCCAACGACCTCCCAGATCTTCTCCAGGTACTCGTCAAGCTTGACCTCGCGACCGTCCGCGGTTTCGACGCTGGAATAACGGCTGAAGATTTCCAGGGCCGGGCCGATGCACGCGAACACGAGATCGGCACCGCGAATCCCTTCGCCCTGGAGGCGCTCCATCCAGTCCCCCACGCGTTTGGGGAGTTCGCGCAAGACGTCGGCCCAGTCGCCCACAGGCGCATCCGCAGGCCGTGGGCGACAGACGAGATGAACGCTGGTGGCGAGAGCCGCGGAATCTCGAGCACGCAGGCGATTACCTGCTTCCGTCGCTATTGGCCAGGAAGCACTTATCGTTAACCGACCTTGTATTATGCCCGAAAGGAGTGCTTCCCATCCTTCGGTTGTCTTGTGGGCGAAGACAACCGATCCGACACCATCCTCTTTGAGAATACGTCTGCCTTCGGCAAAAGCCTTTCCCATGGCCCCTTCAAAGAAACAGCGGTCCTTGGGCAGTCCATCAACAATCCTGGTTTCGTCTTGCACTATTTCCCGAACCTTGGGTGAAAGTCGATTGAGTGGATCAATTGGATCGCGCGACCAAGCCCAACCAGTTAGGGTCCGCTTCAACCAGACGAGGAAGAAATCGGATAAGTCAGAGTATGGAATCGCATCATAATAGGGTGGGTCAGTAAAATACACCTCAGCGGCTTCGCCAGGGAGGGGAGACTGGCATGAATCTGCCTGTTGAACCTGTCCCACAGTCATATGAGCAGTTGAAGTGGAAGATATGACATTCCCTATAGCGTCAATTGCGCTTTTCCAGCTTCTGGAGACATTTGATACTGGATTCGTCTCACCAAAGTCCCAGACAATAGGAAGAGCCTGGCGACTGAATACGTGTTTTACCTCCTCGCCAGAGGCTAACCATTGTGTCAGGCTGGCTGTGGCGTCTGCCACGCGGCTGACTGCAATTGCCAATAAGTCTCTACACTCTTTCGATACATCAGCAAATGAATTTACTTGGCTGACAAGGTTGACCAGCGCCACCTTTTGCCGCGCAGTGAAAAGCTCGTCGAAATGCATCATGCCGTACTTCTGGATACTGAACGCACGCCCAGCACCTGAGCCACCCCCAGCAGGGGTCGGCTCGTCCGGCACTGGGCAAAGGCCCTTTCTGCCGCCGCGATCCCACTCATTAAGGACCGCATGTAGTCTGTTCCTGGCCTTCCACACCGCTTGGTAGTCACACTCGATGGGCAGGCGGTAGTGTCGTCCCGCTGTGTCGGGTCGCAGCGTTACGACAGCCAACATCCTCGCGCCACCAGTGCGGTTTTCCCTGTCATCGAATACGGGGTCAGCGCCGCCACGCTGCTCGCTTAGTTGTGCCCTGACACGCTCGGGCGGGAGAACGGTCTTGCAACACGGGCACGTGGCCTTGGCCCGCGTTACCGTCCCGCCAGACACCTCCTTGTCCGCTTTGGGCTCGAAAACCTCGAACTCCACCTGCGCCGGATGGCCTTGAGGCCGGGTGATCTTGTATTTGAGCGCACGCTTCCTGTTCGATTTCTTGCACAGCCAGAAAGAACGCATGAGCGGAATCTCCGCTCCGCAGTTTGGCGATTCACATTTCACTGTTCGCGCCCATAGATAGGCGATGGGCGTTGCCCCGTCAGGGTCCTTCGGGTAGAACTCAGCAAGTTCCTTTTCGGCCTGTTTTTTGATCTCCGCGCCGACCTGACGGAGTTCCTTGGCGAGTTCCATTCCTTGGCGTGGGATGTCCTCCAGCATGGTCTTGAGGATCAAGCAGGCCACGGGGTTCAGGTCGCTGGCAAACACGTCGCAACCGAGCCGCAACGCCTCCAAGGGAATCGAACCGCCGCCTGCAAAGGGGTCTACCACCAGAGGCGGCTCTTCTCCATGTGCAGCCTTGACCAATTCCCGACCGACTTCCAGGAACACGGGATGGTTTGACATATCCCAGTTGGCGAAATCTCCTATGAACTTGAGCAAGCACCTGCGTAGGTCTTCGTCTCTTGAACCGACATTTCCCATAAGTCGCGGCAACAAGTCCCGTGCGTTCTTCTTAAAATCCTCCGGGCAATTCACATCGCACGGGTCGGGAAGGAGCAATGCCAGAAGCATGGCCCGGCAGGCCGCCAACGGTCGCCGTGCCCACCACAAATGCAGCGTGGAGGGATGCCCATGCCGGATGGACTTCTCCCTCGCCGCATGCTTGGATACCACAGCAATCGGAAAATCAACTTCAGCCAGCCGTTTGCATTCCTTGGGGATCATCCGGAGTTCCTGTTCACCGCCGATGTGCGGAGCAAAATGAAAAGAAAAACCCCACAGAGTTTGCGTCTGAGGAGAACATTCTGTCGGCCGTGGAAATGGGATGAGATTTGGACCAGACCAAAAGCTTACCGAGTTTGTTCATTTTCTTGGATAGGCGCTCATAAATCTAACGAACGTTCATTTCATTTTAACCATCGCCCACAATCCTCACCGATGCGAACGCTTCGCCGTTGATGACCATACAGGATTTGTTGTTTTTGGACGCGAAGCGGATTTTATGGACTAGTCCAAAACTATTTTGGATTAGTCCATATTTTCGGGTGCGCGCACATAGAATACCCCTCTTTTCTCACCTTGTCGCTCCAGTTGTTTTTCACGGACCATTACGGAGAGGATGTACCGCGCCTGAGCCGATGAAAGCATGCACAGCCCGGCCGCTTCCCTCCGAGTGATCCGTCCATGCTTATCGACGAATTGGAGGATCATCTGTTCCTGTTGCAGCGGCTCAAAACCGCGCTGACGAATGTATTCGGCTTTCTGTCCGAGCCGCCGGTAAGCGGCCGATGAAAGATGATAGGTCCTTGCCTTGCGCTCTCCCCTCGCCTCCACGAGGCCTGCTTCCACAAGCCGCTGCAAGACCGCCCGGGCCTCCGGTTCCGGTTTTTGTATCATTTGTGCGGCCCGGCTTGTGAGCAAGGATCGTTCTTGCCGGAGTCCATTCAAAAGCAAAACTTCATCGAGCAAGAGGAGTCGATTCGCCCGATTTTCCTCGACCACGAGTCGAACGAATTCCAGGCTTGCTTCGCCACCCTGGAGGACCAAAACAACACCGGTTTCCGTACTCCGTTCGTAACTCGGCGCCGGTCTGCCGCTTCGCAATTGCTCATAGAAGATCGTGTCTATGCCGCGCGCGGTTCGTTCCACAATTCCGGCTCGCTTGAACGCATCCGCCAACAGGAGGTTGCGCGGCCGAGGCGGAGTAACGAGCAGGTTGTCCAGCCGGACCCCTTCGGGGAACCCGCCGGGATTGGAGATTTCGATGTGCTCGTGATGCAGCTGAACGTGAACGGCTCCAAGTTGAGAGTAGTCACGGTGGATGAGAGCATTGGCCAGGGCTTCCCGGAAAGCTCTCTCCGGATAGTCGGGCACACCGACTCGGAGGAGCCCCACCATGAGTTCCTGTTCCCGGTTTCGGGCCCTGAATCGTGAAAGCAGTTCTTCCATGGTTCTCAAGAGCGGCCAGCGGAAAAAATCGTTCACTTCGACCCGAGTGCCGGAGACAACCTGGAAGGCGGCCTCGTGAGTGGGCAAGCATCTGCGGAGCGATTCCTCGTGTCCAAAGATGAGCAAGCCAAGCATGCGCACGACGTGACGCTCATGATTGACGTCAATCGCCCCCAGGGCTTTTGCCAGTTCTTCATTGGAAAGCTGGAGCAGAGCCTCGTCGCCTCTGCCCCTGCTTTCCCGGATCGAGCGGCGAAACCGGTCGAATTCGAGCGGATCGAGGTCGTCCCACGTGGCTTGCGGAACGGCAAGGGCGGAGTAATCCTGAACTCCTTGGGCCGTCTGCCGTGCCTGCATCTCGTGGAAGTGGTAGGGTATGCATTCCGGTTCTCCACGGTGGCCCATGGCCCTTCTAAGATATTGACCCCTGGCGGTCCCCACTGGGAAGCGCGACGGCGGGACCTGGATGACCAGAACGTCTCGACTTTCGAGGGTTACAAGCATAACGGTCGCGGTAAGAGACGGACGCGTTTGATTGGCTATGAGAGCCTGAACGTGTCGGGGATCGATCTTTCCTCCGTCCGGGCGGGATCTTGCCCCCGTAATCCGGCCGTCATCCTCGACTCCTACCAGGAGCCAGCCCGGGGAATCTCCGGGTCGATTGGCAAGACAAACGACGCTTTCCACCAGTTCCCGATCGTTGACGGGGTGACGTTCTTCTCCCTTGAATTCCACATCGAGTGTTTCCCCGTGCTCGATCAATTGACGAAGGCGTTCCGAGGTCATGGCTCCTCTCCAAAACGAGACCGGTTTTCATGCACTTCCATGGGCTGCTTGAGGGCGTTCACTTCCAGCCAGTAGTGGGCCACCTTGGACACCTCGTGCCAGGAGAACCGGGCCGGATCTTTGATCGGCTCCTGCATTGCGGGTTGCGTGCTGCAGTTCGTGACCACGTAGAGCCAATAGCAGTCGCGGCGGTCTTCGGCCACACGCCGTTCGTTGGGCGTGAGCAGGATCGTTCCGGCGGGGGCGGCCAGGCCCTTGACCTCGATGAGCCGCAGTTCACCGGAACCGAGGTCGAGACTGGTGATATCGTAGCCCAGGTTTTTCTCATGGACATCATAGACCTGACGGCCCCTGGCCGTTTCATACTCCATCACCACTTGCATGGCCGTGGCTTCGGTTTCGAGGTTGGGCTGCATGCGTCGGACGTCCGGGGCTTCCCGTTCCGGGTGCGGCAGGACAAGAATACTCGTCAGTCGTTCGACGGCTTGAAGCGAAAGGGACCTTTGGCGCTCCAGGTCCTGCCGGCGTCGCTCGCGACGGGCGAGGAGCTCAGCGTGACGGTTTTCGGCCTGGACGAGACGTCCGTCCGCGCCGGTTACGCCTTTCTCCTTGTCCTCGTTGGCCTTTCCTATTTCCTCGTCGGCCCGCTGCAGCAGTTCAGTGAGCGAAAGCTCCACGTGTTCGGCGATGCGTTCGACTTCGGCCAGGCGCTCCTGCCGCGTCTCTTCGAGAAAAGCCTGGAGAGCGTTCTTGTTCAGCCATGCCGAAGGCTCCGGCTCGAAAGCGACTGCTGGAAGCTCATCGGGCGGCGCCGCGGGGAAGAAATTTCCCAACATGCCCGGCTCGCGCAGGCATGCGGAAGCGGCCCCCGAGAGCTCAACCGCAAAGAGGCGCTCGTGCACCACCTGCCCGAGGCCATCCACCACGCGGGCGCGGTAGAAGTCCATCCGTGCGGGCCCCTCGTGTTGGAGGGAATAAAAGCAAGCCCCGCTGCCGAACGTTTCGGTGGCCTTTACACATGTATGCCTGCGAATGGCCTCGAAGAGCGGATGACCGGGTGTGACCCATTCAAGGTTGTTCTTCTCGGCAGTTTCCCGGTCGGTCGAACAGCGCGGGTACTTTACCGCCACTGGGGGAAGCTTCCAGCCCGGCTCCCTTTCGTAGCGTTGAAGCGAGGTTGGGGTGCGGGCCGGCTCGAAAGAATGGGGCATAGCGTCCACTATTCTGAGCTTCAGAGGGACGTATGGGGCCGCCTCGCGGATGAAGCGAGCGATGGTCTCGGGCACGACGCGACGCTCCTGCGCACGGGCTCTGCGTTCGATAAGCATTTCCAGATTGAGCGTTTTGGATGCGAGCCCTTCGAGCGCGTTCCGGCAAATGGCGCGAAATCGGCCTTCGTCCACGTTTTCGAGCAGGCGTTCTTCGAGGTCGGTGTCGCCGAGCCTGCCCGCATAATAATCCCGCAGGATGCGTTCCACGTGTGCGGCAGGAAGTATTTCCCCCAGAACATTGAAAACCGCGTCGTCGTCGAGAGCGTCCCGGATTTCCTGAAGTCTCTCCAACAGCCGCTGCAGGACACGGCCCTCAATGGTGTTCGTAGCCACGAAATTGAAGATGAGACAGTCCTTCCGTTGACCGTAGCGATGAATACGCCCCATGCGCTGCTCAAGGCGATTTGGGTTCCATGGAATGTCATAGTTGAAAAGGATATTGCAGACCTGCAGGTTGATCCCTTCCCCGGCAGCCTCAGTGGCAACCAGCACCTGAATCGCACCCTCGCGGAATTGCTGCTCCGAATAGAGTCGCGTTCCGGGGTCGTTGCGCGAACCCGGCTTCATGCCGCCGTGGATGCATCCGACCTTAAATCCCCAAGTCTTCAGCTTCTCAACGAGATAATCGAGCGTGTCTTTGAACTCGGTGAAGAGGAGAAGGCGCTTGTCCGAACGGTCGAAGAAACCCTCGCTCTGGAGCAAACCCTTTAGCTTCGACAGCTTGGCCTCCTCACCGGAACCTTCCACTGCCAGGGCCTGTTCGGCCAACTGCCGAAGCTCCGAGATCTCTTCGCGCACCTGCTCGGCATTCGCGGCCAGCGTGATGGCCTCGAGCATGTCTTCAAGCCGCTCGCGCTCATTTTCCTCCATTTCCTCGATCTCTTCCGGGTCAGGGAGGTCCGGGGGGGCCATCCGGGTGAGTTCCTGGGCCCGTTTCAGCCCTTCCTCCAACCGGCGAGCGCGGTTTTCAAGGCTGTGGCGCATGGAATATGTGCTGGAGGCCAGGCGGCGCTGGTAGAGAGACATCAGGAAGCCGACTGCACGGGCGCGGGGATCATCGCCCTGGGCCGCGGCCCTGGTGCTCTGGCGTTTTACGAAACGGGTGACCTCTTTGTAGAGGTCGAACTCCGGTCCATCGATCTGGAAGTCGACGGTGTGCGGGATGCGCTTGGTGAAAATCTTCTCGGCGGCCCAGGTACCGTCCGCCCTCCGTTCAGGGAAGTAGACCATGGCCTCCTTCGTGCGGCGCAGGTAAAATGGCGCCTGGCGGCGCTCCATGGCTTCACGGATGGAGCAGACGTCCGCATAGGCGTCCGAGTCGAGCAGTTGCAGAAAGAGCGAAAAATTTGCCGGGTCACCTTTGTGGGGTGTTGCCGTGAGCATCAGGATGTGGTCCGACGTGTCCCGCAGGAGTTCGCCGAGGGCATAGCGCGCGGTCTTGCGGGCCGGTGGCGTCCAGGACATACGATGGGCCTCGTCCACAATGATGAGGTCCCAGTGAACTTGTCTTAAGCCAGGCAAAATCTCAGTCCGTTTTGCAAGATCGAGCGACGTAATGACCTTCTTCTGCTCCAGCCACTGGTTGACGCCGAACTGATCGCGGATGTCGCCGCCCTTGAGAACGAGGAACTTTTCGTCGAATTTTTCCTTCAGTTCTCGCTGCCATTGGAAAGAGAGGTTGGCAGGGCAGATGACGAGAATCCTTTCGGCGAGCCCGCGCAATTGAAGCTCGCGGATGAGGAGCCCCGCCATGATCGTCTTTCCCGCTCCGGCATCGTCGGCGAGCAGAAACCTCACGCGAGCTACCTTCAGGAGATAGTCATAAACAGCCTCAAGCTGGTGGGGAAGGGGATCGACCCGGGATATCGAGAGACCAAAGTAGGGGTCGAACTCCCACGCGATGCCGAGCGCATATGCCTGAAGGCCCAACCGCAGGAGACCTCCCTCGCCGTCGTAGCTAAAACCGGCATCGAGTATGGCAAGCCCTTCAATGTCGTGGGCGCTCAAGGTGACTTTGCGGAAACGCTCGGAATGTGTGCCTACGAGACCAATGGTCCAAGTGTCGTCCCCGCCTGCCCGCACCGTTTCCACGCGCATCGGCTCGTTGAAGAGCGGACCGACCACAATGCAACCTTCGTGAATCCGGCCAGCTGGAGTTGTCATTGATTCTCAGCTTTCCCGTCAAAAGTGGTAGTGTTCGATTTTACGCACTTGCCCCCAACTCCGTTGGAGAAACTTCAAAACCGGGCCGCATCGTGCGGCGGCACCCGCTTATCGGCAATCCGCCTGCAGACCGTGTCTTTACTTAGGCTGTGACTGACCGCGATACCATTAGAAGAGAGCGCCCACCTTCCCGCCTGCCTTGCTTAATGATGACCGTTTCCTAAACGCGGACGGAGCATGCGGCCCCTCAGTTTCTTGGGGCCTGGATTAGGTCGGATCGCGTTTGCATTCACCGAGTTTTGCATCCCGCACGAAAATGGCTTCGATTCTATACCATCGCGTCGGCATGTCAAATGGTACAAGAGGAGCGACAAGAGAAGCAAACAAAGACCGCAGGAAATGGCACATTTCAGTCTCTTTCAAAAGGTTCGCTGGTGCAACTATGCTAATGTGGTCGAAGTGGGCGCTACGCATCGGGAGGATCTGAATTTTTGCCCGGGTAAGGTATAGTGAATGCTCTCTACAATGACCGGGAAGGCGATCAGGTGTTGGATCAAGCTACGCTTGGCCTCAACCGCGAGTAAGACTCCATAATCTGAACGAAAAGGATTGACACAATGCCGGGAACACTGGTGAAGCAATTGGATTTTCCAGGTGGGGGCAGGTTTCAGGTTGTCATTTATGATTTGCTCTATGAGCCGGTCGACTGCATCGTCAATGCCGCAAACGGAGGGCTGTCTCATGGCGGGGGAATTGCAGCAGCCATCTCCAAGGCAGCCGGCCCGGCCCTCGACAAGGAATGCGATGCAATCATCCGGGAAAAGGGAAGGGTCCCTATTGGCGGGGCCGTGGTTACAACCGCGGGCAACTTGCCCTTCAAGGGAGTGATTCACGTTGTCGGACCGCGCCTGGGTTCGGGAGATGAAGAAGGCAAGATCGTCACAACGCTTGATTCCGCCTTTTCCCTGGCGAACGAGAAGGGATGGACATCTCTCTCTTTCCCGGGGATCAGTTCGGGGATTTTCTCTGTACCCCTTCCTGTATGCGCACGGGCGTACATCAGGGCAGTCAAGGAGTTCTTTCAACGGGATCATGGGCGGGAATTCCGCCTAAAAACCATCCGGCTGTGCTTACTGAAAGGGGCGCTCCTGGAGGCGGTGAAGAAGGAGCTCGGCTGAACGGCACCTGTGACGGTTGAGCTTTTCGAAGCCGGAATGCAGGAAGAAGAAGATGGGTGCTCTGGGCTTGCGCTTGCGGAAAAGGCGAAATCCAGTGAAGCACCGGCAGGACAACCGGCATCCAGCAGAATCGGCACCCTGTCAGAGATAGACGCAGTTCAGGCACAGATGAAACGACGAGCCCGGTTTGTCGCTGTTTACCACAACCGGGGTCGGACGGTTCAAAGAGACAGTGATTCCGTCGGTGTGTTTTTTATCCGTGCGCTGACCCCATGCTTACCCAAAGAAAAAGGGTTACGATCAATAGACCGTAACCCATTGATTTTATGGAGCTGGCGATGGGATTTGAACCCGCAACCTGCTGATTACAAATCAGCTGCTCTGCCGTTGAGCTACGCCAGCCCGATGGTTGGAAAGGCTTATACCATGCGCCATTCCGGAGGGTCAAGAAGCAAACCGGCGCCAGAAGCAAACCCGAGACGGTCGAGAGGGGACGAGAGGTGATTTGCTCCCTATGTGGGAAGATTCAACGCCGGCGTGTGCGTGAGATTCTATGTGTGTCAGCGTCAAGAGCCTCAATTTGGTCACTGGAACAGCGTATCAGGCGATCACAGCCGCGAACGGCTGTCAGGAATGGGTCCAACCGCAACCCGTCGGAGGCGGCTTGAAGCGGTGTCAGCTGTGGATTCGCCTGGAGCGAAGAGCCTTACGACTACCGCAACCCATCGGAGGCAGCTCGAACAGGCGCCAGGCAACATTTGCTCCATTCGACGGGTTTGCCTTCCTGCTGGGCACTCTGCCGTGATTGGCTGCGCACCATCGAGATCGAAGACGAGCCACCTGAGCCGATTCATGTCATCGCTACACACTCATAATGCACAGGTATTTGTCACGCTCAGCATATCTCTTGAGAGAGGCATATTGAGGGTGCGGCTCTCTTTAAGCCAACCTTCATGCGGATTCACAGCCTGTGACACTCCGTGGGCGAAGGTCTCGGAAAGACGCCGGCACCCGAAGAATCCCCGGCGGGAGCTCACCCGAGAATTTCCGTGTGAAACAAGCCGTGGCGCAGCGAATACCTCACTTCATAACCAAGTTCCGCAAGCATGCGCCGCATGTTCTCGTTCCGGACGTCTATGAGGCTCCAGAAACGGCGAATACCGTGCTCGCTTCCACGCGCCGCGGAAAGACGCCGGCACCCAAAGAATCCCCCGGCGGGAGCTCACACGAGAATTTCCGTGTGAAACAAGCCGTCGCGCAGCGAATACCTCACTTCATAGCCAAGTTCCGCAAGCATGCGCCGCATGTTCTCGTTCCGAACATCGATGAGGCTCCAGAAACGGCGGATATCGTGCTCGCTTCCAGGCGCCTCAGAAAGCCGCCGGCACCCAAGGAATCCCCGGCGGGAGCTCACACGAGAATCTCCGTGTGAAACAAGCCGTCCCGCAGCGAATACCTCACTTCATAGCCAAGTTCCGCAAGCATGCGCCGCATGTTCTCGTTCCGGACGTCTATGAGGCTCCAGAAACGGCGGATACCGTGCTCGCTTCCGATCTCGAGGACTCGTCTCAGCAAAGCCCTGCCGAGCCCCAAGCGCTGCCAGTCGTCACGGACCGCAATGGCGAAGTCCGTATGCTCATCATCGGGATTGTAACCGTAACGCCCCACGGCAATGACGGCATCTTTCCCGTCTTCTTCGACGGCGGCCACAAGGGCAAATTCGGTCCTGTAATCGACGTGCGTGAATCGATGAACCATGGCTTCGGGCAGGGATTGCAGGGGCCGCAGGAAACGAAAGTAGATGGAATCCGGAGAAATCTTGTTGAACAGGTCGACGAGAAGCGGCCCGTCCGTGTGACGAATGGGCCTGAGAAGCACCTGCCTCCCGTTCTTGAGCGTGAGTCGGCTCTCATATTGAGCGGGATAGCTATCGGTCGGAATGCTCGACATTGCCGTTGCTCCTCGCAATACTGACGATCCATTGGCTGTCGGCCTTCATCGGAGCTTGATGCCCCCGGGGAAGCCCGTGTCGGCCCGAGGCAGCGAAGAAGCGCCGGTCGTCGGTTTCCATTGTGGCTTGATGCCCAGGGGGAACCCCATGCCAACCGGAGGCGGAGAAAACCCGGCGGCCGTCGCTCTGAGTCAGGCCGTGATGCCGAGTCGCGTTCAAGGCGACGGCATCGGGCGGGAGAGGGTGGAAAGCCCGTCAATCGCCCCGATGTTTCGTCCATCACGGCCCGGCGTTCTCGCCGGATGGGTGTTCGCTTCCACCAGGCGCTGACCTTGGTTCGGCGCGTGACTCCTCAGCTTGTCGCATAACCCGGCCCGGCGTGCGCCCCGGCCGTGCATTCGCTGTGCCCCGGCGCTTTCCCGGTCTTGTTTGTCGAAAGGAATCTGTGAGCATAAGGAACGGCAGGTGTCTGCGACGAAATCATCCATGATGCCGCGCTTCACCCGCGAGGCCTGAAAACAGGCTCATCCGGGAATCTATTTTCCAGAGTAATGTTCCATGATGCAGTGCTTCACCCGCGAAGCATGAAAACAGGCTCACCCGGGAATCTATTTTCCAGGTAAATGACAATCATCGGGAACCGAGCTCGATCGGTCGAAAGAAACATGTCCGGACTGCGTCCGGTCAACTGGAGAATGGAAGAGGGGGAGGATTTGGAAATGTCAATCGCGCTGTCGCCGAGCCACGCAGGCCCAATGCTTGATTTTCCTTATACCATGCGGTTTTTCGGGCGGTCAAGGGAAACCCTCCCCGCCCCGATCCTCGACACACCCGCCAGGAATCTCTCGCAAAGGCGTTTTGACACCCTCTGCTCGTAAATCTCCCCGGCGGGCGTCATGCCAAGGATTTTTCCCTCCGCCAGGAAGGCCCGCAGCTGGTCCTTCCCGACCTCGATGCGGTCGAAGTGCTCGGCGGGCAATGATCCCACGGCGGCTGCTTCCGAGCGGGATGCATCCCGGGCGCTACGGGCCGTTGCCCCAGCGCCGTGCCGATCCTCCCGCGCCTCCAAGTCCGAACCGTTCACGCACGGGTTCGCTTGGGCAGACATCGCTCCCCGGCTCCGCTCCGCCATGGCGTCCACCGCGGCGCCGGCCGAGCACCGGTCCGCCTGAGCGCGGAATGACTCTCCGGTTCGCCCGCGACCCGCCCGTGCCCCGACCTCGCACCGCTCCTCCCGATTGCCCGCCACCACGGCACGCCCCGCCTCCTCCAGCAACTTCATGAAGTTCAGAATCCGCCCCAGGCGGAGCAAGGTCGCCGATTCGTCCCGCGTGGTCGTGTCGGAAACGGGGAGGGCGGTCGATCGCATGAGCGAGAACTTCCCGGGCAGGAGCCCAGAGCGCGCACAGCGCGCAAAGTCCGCGCTGCCCGGCGCCGGGTAGTAGACGGAGACTCCTGCGACGACCGGGCGTTCCGCCAGGTAGAGCAAATCGTCAACCGAGTCGGCGGCGCTCTGCCCCGGCGCGCCCACGATGACGTAACCCACGGCGTTCAGCCCGACCTGCTCCGCCCAGGCCAGCGCCCGGTCGAACCCGTCCCGCACGTCGGGCCTCCCGAACCGCCGGGCCTGCTCCGGGCAGGCCGACCCCAGCGAGAGGTTCAGCGCCGTGAATCCCGCCTCCTTCATGGCGCTCACCATCTCCTCGTCGAGCGACGGCGGAAACAGGCCGTTCATGGCCCGCAGCTCGAGCCGCCCCGCCCCGAACCGGCCTGCGATCCCATCGAGCAGTTCCATGAACCACGCCTTGCGAAGCGAAAGGTTCTCGTCCTCGAAATCGATGAACCCGGCCCCGTATTCGTTCACCGCCACCTCGATTTCGCGCAGAACGGAATCCACGCTCCTCCGCCTGTACTTCAGCCATTCGGCCCCGCCGATGGAGCAGTACGAGCAACGGAGCGGACAGCCCCGGCTCGCCGTCACCACAGCCGCGCCCCTTGCCCCCCTGCGGTAGAACTTCCCGTCGATCAATCCCTGCGCCGGCAGGGGATAGCGGTCCAGATCGTCCATCACGGCCGGGTCCGCCGCGCGCAATCCGCCCTCGGCGGCGCGGTACACGATGCCGGGCACATGCTCTATCCCGCTCCCCGCCCGCAACGCCCGCGCCAGCAGCGGCAGCGACGCCTCGCCCTCGCCCCGGAGCACGAAGTCCACCGCGCCGCATTCCATAACGGATTCGTACAGTTCCGTCGGGTGATGGCCCCCCATCACGATGGTGCAACCGGGGGCGGCGTTCCGCACCGTTTCGGCCGTCCGCAGAGCCTCCCCGCAGTAAGCGGTGAAAAGCGATGAAATGCCCACCATGAAAGGCTTCGCCCTCCGCACCGCCTCCGCGATCTTCCCGAAGCTCAGCCCGTAGTGCCGGTAGCGGTGAAACAACCCGAAAGGAGAAATGTCCGGCTTGCCGTACCAGGCTTTCAGGTATTCCATTTCGACGGGAAAGTCGATGGGCTTCGACTTGCGGGTGGCGAGGCAGTCGAGGATTTCCACGGAAAAACCCTCCCGCATGAGCGCCGCCGCCACCGAAGCCAGCCCGTACGGGATGGTCCTTTTCGCTGTGAGATAGAAATCCCTGATGGGGGGCTGGATGAGGAGGATGTCCGCCATGCCGCTCACATGCTCATCATCGGGTCGCGGTCC
>Ga0208462_1001209_pt1 | contig 18663 bp, 17 predicted proteins | sample AD_SCU001_MetaG_FD_184452 | JGI IMG/M metagenome (GOLD analysis project Ga0208462, IMG submission 184452) | Active sludge microbial communities of municipal wastewater-treating anaerobic digesters from China - AD_SCU001_MetaG (SPAdes) (version 2) | ecosystem: Engineered > Bioreactor > Anaerobic...
CGGCTGCACCCCGGATACGGCTGCCCACCGGCTGCACCCCGGGCACGGCTGCCCACCGGCTGCACCCCGGATACGGCTGCTCCCCTGATATCGCCACGCACGGACCCCGCCCCCGGGAGGGGGCGGGGGAGGAGCGCCGCAGGCGCGGGCGGGGTGGGGGATGCCGGCGAGGTATCCGGGTATCCCTCATGAAGGCGCGGGCAGGGTGGGAGGTGCCAGCAGAAGAGTATGGGTACTCCCGCGGAAAAGCCGGCGGAGTAAGGGTGCCAGCGAATTGCGTGGACCTCCTTTGCCGAAGGCGCGGGCGGGGTGGGGGATGCCGGGGAAGTAAGGTATTTGGAGCGTAGGAGACAGGGGAGGGGGAACGAGTTCCCCCTCCCCGTCAGCCCCACCCCCCGTGGCGATATCCCCACGGTCCAGTGCACGGGGAGATCCTGGAGAAAAACCGGGCACGGCTGCCCGCCGGCTGCACCCCGGACACGGCTTCCCACCTGATATCGCCACGCACGGACCCCGCCCCCGGGAGGGGGCGGGGGAGGAGCGCCGCAGGCGCGGGCGGGGTGGGGGGTGCCGGCAGAAGCGTATGGGTACTCCCGCGGAAAAGCCGGCGGAGTAAGGGTGCCAGCGAATTGCGTGGGCCTCCTTTGCCGCAGGCGCGGGCGGGGTGGGGGCTGCCGGCAGAAGCGTATGGGTATCCCTACGAAGGCGCGGGCGGGGCGGCGGTGCCGGCGAGGTATACGGCTACCCTGCAGCGGAGCCGGCAGGGTGGCGATCTGCCCGCTTACGCTGCCGCCGGGAAGGAGCGTACACCACTGCCGGCCGGACTCTCGCGAACTTCCGTGGCCTTCGCGCGAGTTTATCGTCGGCGCCGTCCAGGATCATAGAAGAGGACAGTTCCATGCAACCCGATAACGAGCAACTGATCGACGATTTTCTCGCTCACGCCGACGACCTCGGCGACGATATCGTGGCGGATGTCAAAGAGATGCTCGGCCTCGTGCCGTTCATCTTCACCATTCTCCGTGACCGGCCCGATGTCTTCGCGCTCTCCACCATCGCCGATTACCGGACCTCCCGCCCGGATTCTCTCGATTCAAAGACCGCGGAGCTCATCGCCGTTGCAGCTGCGGCGTCTGCCGGCGCCGACAGCTGCCTCAAAGTCCATATAGGGGCCGCCCTGAAAGAAGGCGCATCCCGCGACGAGGTCCTCGACACCCTCCTGATCGCCGCGATGATCGGAAAGACCAGGATCCTCGCATCCTCCCTGCGCCAGTTCAGGGAGGTCTGCGGCGGAAAGTAGACGCCGGGGGCGTAGCAGGCGCCCGCACCCGTGCCGGCTCAGGCACCCTTTTATGGTCTGATTGAGCCAAAACTTCCTGCAATGAGCCAGACAAAGGCGGCCCTCCGGGCACAGGCCAGAGAGGCCCGCTCCCTTCTCTCCCGCGAGGAAGCCGCCATCCAGAGTGCAACGATAGAGCGGCACCTCCTCGACCTCCTCGATGGGTTTGAGACCGTCATGGTTTACACCGCAAAACCCCAGGAGGTCGATACTTCCGGCCTTATCGCCGACTTAAACCGCCGGGGCGTACGGGTCGTCGTCCCCATCATCGAGCGGGAGACCGTGAGCCTCCGCCTCTCCTATCTGCCGGACCCCGCGGTCCTCGTCCCGAGCACGTTTAACGTGCCCGAACCGATCGGCCACGAGCTCCCCGCCCGGCCGGGGGACATCGAGGCCGTCGTCATACCGATGCTCGCCTTCGACATCGAAGGGAACCGGCTCGGCTACGGTGCCGGCTATTACGACCGCTTCCTCTGCCGCTATCCGCGCCCGCAGAGGATCGGCATCGCGTTCTCCTGTCAGAGGGCGGAGAGCATCCCTGCCGACGAAAACGACGTGAAGATGGACTGCATCGTTACAGAAACGGGGATACGCCGGTACAACAGGAGGGGACCATAGAAAAATATAAATATTTGTTTACACTTACCTATGGTAAACATAAAGGAGGAGATTGTTCATATGGCCAACACCGAATCCGTTGAAGTGACCATCAAGGAGGCGGCTCACGAAGACGCCGGCCGGGGGATCGCCAGACTGAGCATCGACACCATGAAGGTGCTCGGCCTCGTCAGCGGCGACGTCGTCGAGGTCGAGGGGCGCCAGAAGGCGGCGACACTCATATGGCCGGGCTTCCCGCAGGATACCGGCAAGGCGATCCTGCGCATCGACGGCAGCACCCGGAGCAACGTCGGAGCCGGGATCGACGACAAGGTCCGGATCAGGAAGACCGAAGCCGGATACGCAAAGAAAGTGACCATCCAGCCGACCCAGCTCATCCGCCTCGTGGGCGGCGAGCAGTACCTGGGGAGGCTCCTCCGCGGCCGGCCGGTCACGGAAGGGCAGCACGTCCGGGTCAACATACTCGGAAACCCGCTCACGTTCGTCATCGCTAAAGTGGCACCGAAAGGCATCGCCATCGTCACGGAGAACACCGAGATCGAGCTCAAAGAAACCCCGTACGAGCCCAAAGAGGGGAAGCGCGAGGTGGCGGGCGATATCCACTACGAAGATATCGGCGGCCTGGACCGCGAACTGCAGCTTGTCCGCGAGATGATCGAGCTCCCGCTCCGGCACCCCGAACTCTTCGAGCGCCTCGGCATCGAACCCCCGAAAGGCGTCCTGCTCTACGGTCCTCCGGGGACGGGGAAGACGCTGATCGCAAAAGCGGTGGCAAACGAGGTGGACGCCCACTTCATCACGCTCTCGGGCCCCGAGATCATGAGCAAGTACTACGGCGAGTCCGAAGAGCGCCTGCGGGAGGTCTTTGAGGAGGCGCAGGAGAACGCGCCCTCGATCATCTTCATCGACGAGATCGACTCGATCGCGCCCAAGCGCGAAGAGGTGAAAGGCGAGGTCGAGCGCCGGATCGTCGCCCAGCTCCTGGCCCTGATGGATGGGTTGAAGACCCGCGGCCAGGTAGTGGTGATCGCCGCAACGAACCTTCCCGACATGATCGACCCCGCCCTCCGGCGCGGCGGCCGGTTCGACCGCGAGATCGAGATCGGCATACCGGACACCAAGGGAAGACAGCAGATCTTCCAGATCCATACGCGCGGCATGCCGCTTGCCGAAGATGTGAACCTCGACGAATACGCCCGCTCCACGCACGGTTTCGTCGGGGCGGACATCGCGCTGCTCGCAAAGGAATCGGCGATGCACGCGCTCCGCCGGATCATACCCCAGATCAAGATCGAAGAGGAGATCCCCGCCGAGATCATCGACGAGCTCCGCGTGACGAACGAAGACTTCCTCGAAGCGCATAAACACGTCGAACCGAGCGCGATGCGCGAGGTGCTCGTAGAGATACCCGATGTCAAATGGGAGGACGTCGGCGGCCTCGAAGATGTCAAGGCCGAACTGGCGGAGGCCGTTGAGTGGCCGCTCAAATATCCGGAGATATTCGCATCGCTCGACACCGAGCCCCCCCGGGGCATCCTGCTCTTCGGCCCGCCCGGAACAGGAAAGACACTCCTTGCAAAGGCGGTCGCAAACGAGAGCGAAAGCAATTTCATCTCCGTTAAAGGGCCGGAACTCCTCTCAAAATGGGTTGGAGAGTCAGAACGCGGTGTTCGCCAGGTATTCAGGAAAGCAAGGCAAGCTGCGCCGTCGATTATCTTTTTCGACGAGATAGACGCACTCATGCCAAAGCGCGGAACTTATATAGGATCATCGCACGTAACTGAAAGTGTGGTAAGCCAGATCCTGACGGAGCTCGACGGCCTTGAGGAGCTGAACAATGTCGTGGTTCTCGGCGCTACCAACCGCCCGGACATGCTGGACGATGCGCTGCTTCGCCCCGGCAGATTGGACCGCATGATCTACGTCCCGCCGCCCGACCGGGAAGGCAGGAAGAAGATCTTCGAGGTGTACATGAGGAACAAGGAGATCCTCGCAAACGACGTCGACATCGACGAACTGGTCGACAGGACCGAGGGTTACGTCGGCGCCGATATCGAGGCACTGGTCCGCGAAGCAAAGATCTCCGCCATGCGCGAGTTCATCGCCGCCATGGGCAAAAAGAGCGATGACGAGCGGAAAAAGGCGATCGGCAACGTGAGGATCACGAAGAGGCACTTCGAGGAGGCCCTCACCCGCGTGAGAGGCACGCTCGATATCGACCGGTTGGAGGAGAACGAACGCCAGTCCTGGCAGATCCTCTACAACCAGGAGCAGCGGTCGGCACTCGAAGACGCCATCTCGACGATCAACCGTGCCCGGATGCGGGAGACCGGGAAGAGCGAGCAGGAAGTCAGAGATCTCACGCAGACCCTCAAGGACGAGGTCTACCGGAGGAAGAAGGACTTCGGTGAGATCAAACGCCTCACCAGGGAGTTAAAGACCAGGATTGAACGCCCGCTGCCCCAGGCGGGTATGGCGTTCTGACGGGAGCGCCCTCGACCCATGAGGCGCTTCCTTCCCGGGGGCATCCGGCCCCCGCCGACAGGGACAAAGACAACGTGATGTACATGAGTGACAGCCCAGCAGACATCTTCGAGCAACTCAACGAATTGATGAAACGCCTCATGGAGCAGGGGCTCAAAGAGCAGGGAGATCAGAACAGATCATTTGCCTACGGGTTCAAGATCGTCCTCCACGATGCCGGCAAGACCGAAACCCCGGCAAAGGAGGCGGATCCGGTAGCAGAGCCAGAGAAAGCATCTTCCGAAGGAACCATCGAGCCGATAGCAGAGATGTACACGACCGACGATGACGTAACGGTGGCAATCGATCTCCCGGGTTTCGAGAAGGAGAACATTCACCTGTCACTCATCAACGGCACTCTGACGATCATCGCCGGCAGCAGCCAGCTGACCTCGGTGGAGGTCCCGGCCGTGGATGCCGGTTCGATGCAGTCGAACTACAAGCACGGCGTCCTGGAGGTCAGGTTCTCGCGGGGCAAGACGATCAAGATCGATTGATCGGCGGGCAACCTCCCGGAGAGGCCGCACCCCACCCCTCTTCTTGTCGTATCCGGGCCTCCCGACGAGGGCACCAGAGAATCTGCTCACGGCGATGCCCGGACCGTTCATAGACCTGATTTCGACGACGAAAGCGATGAGCAACATCAAATCATCCCCGGAATAGCCGCCGGGCGAATCTGCCACGGAGGATCGGTTTGCGGGGGGAGAAAGCCTATCCGTAAGATCGGTTGCAGGAGCCAACCCTTTTTCTAGGCAGCAACACCTACATATACACGAATACCTATCTAGTAGTCTTGAGGGCTACACCTTTCCAGGCAATGGTGATTAAATGGTTAAGACCACCGTATCCGTGATCAAAGCAGATGTCGGCAGTTTTCCGGGGCACTCCCGCACCCACCCGAAGCTCCTCGAGGTGGCCGCCCGGAGACTTAAAGAGGCAGAGGGCAGCACCATCATCGACTCCTACGTCACCCACTGCGGTGATGACCTTGAGTTGATCATGACGCACACGAAGGGCGAGGACAACGAGGAGATCCACAAACTGGCGTGGGATATCTTCATGGAATGTGCCGAGCTTGCGAAAGAGATGAAACTCTACGGCGCCGGCCAGGACCTGCTCGCAGATGCGTTCAGCGGCAACGTCAAGGGGATGGGGCCCGGCGTCGCCGAGATGGAGTTTGAAGAGCGGGGTTCTGACCCGGTGCTGGTCTTCATGGCCGATAAGACCGAGCCGGGGGCGTGGAACTACTTCCTCTACAAGATCTTCGCCGACCCCTTCAGCACATCCGGCCTCGTCATCGACCCGTCGATGCACCAGGGGTTCACCTTCGAGGTCCACGATGTCATGGAGAAGCGCAGGATCCTCTTCAACACGCCTGAAGAGTCCTACAGCCTCCTTGCCTACATCGGAGCACCGAGCCGCTACGTGATCAAGTACGTCCGGAAGAAGGACGGCACCGTCGGGGCCTCCACGAGCACCCAGCGGTTGAACCTGATGGCCGGCCGCTACGTCGGCAAAGACGATCCGGTCATGGTCGTCAGGGCGCAGAGCGGGTTCCCGGCGGTCGGCGAGGTCATCGACCCCTTCAGGACGCCCATTCTTGTGGCCGGATGGATGCGCGGTTCGCACCACGGACCGTTCATGCCGGTAGGCGTCGGCGACGCAAACTGCACCGCGTTCGACGGACCGCCCCGGGTCATCTGCCTCGGGTTCCAGGTCAACAACGGGAAGCTGATCGGGCCGGCGGATATGTTCGACGACCCGGCGTTCGACCGCGTCCGCGACCGGTGCTGCGAGCTCTCCGATGTGCTCAGGGCCCACGGGCCGTTCGAACCGCACCGCCTCTCGCTTGAGGAGATGGAGTACACCACCCTCCCCGGCGTCGAGAAGCAGTTCAAAGATCGCTGGGAAGATCTCCCGGAGTAACCCCCTTTTTGCAGGACACCGGGAGGCCTCTCTACCTCCCCGGTGTCGCTCGCGCGCACCGCCGGCTGCAGACCGTCGTCTCTCGCAGAGGCTTATTGACCATTCAGGCCCAGGTGCCGCCGGAGTTTGCCGGGGAGACGGTCCCGCCGCTCGCGAGAAGGACTATCCGGCAACCCGGGGTGGGAAGATCAGAGCGAGTCGAGGCTGATCCCGCTGAACTCGTCGGCGACCTCGTTGATGTCTTTTACGCCGAACGCAGTCCGGACCGTGCCAAGCTCGAGGTCGCGCGCCGCATCGCACATATAATCGATGATATCGACCGAGAGCTCGCGTTTCTGTTTGGACTTGCGGAGCTGGTCGACGAGGAACGTCATCCTCTCGGGAGGCTCCATGCGGAGCTTGGCGAGGCTCACGACGCACATGTAGATCCGGGTCAGGTTCCTGTCCGTCCCGGTGATGGTATCGAAGAAGCTCCGGAGGACCTGCGCCTGGTAGACCTCGCCGCTCATGGTGATCGGATATTCCCCGGTGCAATATTAAAGCCTGCCGATTTGTGTTCGCCGGGAAGGGCACAAAGAGAGGGGATCCGCCCTTCCCCTCTACCGGGCTCACTTCCGGACGCTGACGATCTTGATGATGTCGCCGTTCTTCAGTTCGAGTGTATCTTTGACCCGCATGCCGGTCCTCGCGTCGATGGCGTAGAGGAACCCCTCGCCGATATCGGTGTGGACCTGGTAGGCAAGGTCGCGGGGGGTCGACCCGCGCTTCATGAGGAAGGCATCGGGGAGCACCCGGCCCTTGCTGTCGGTGAGTTTATGCTCGTCCTCGACCGGGAAGACGACGATCCTGTCGAGGAGATCGAAGACCGCGGCATCCAGCGCCCGCTGGATACCGGTGCCGTCGAACCTCCGCATGAACTCCGCCACCTTTGCAAGTCCCGCCTGCTGCGCCGCGCTGAGGTTTGCCTCCGGGTTTGGCGTGAAACTTTGGTCCCCGGGGAGGTAACGGATGAACTTCCCCTCCGCGGCCATCCGGAGCGCAAGTTCCCCGGCGGCGCTCGCGAAGATGACGTCGTGCTTTGCGAGCCGGTCCAGGCACTCCTGCGGCGCCAGGTCGGCTTTGTTCCCGACGATCAGCATCGGTTTGCTGATCGCCATCAGTTCCCGGCAGAACCGGATGAGGTCCTCCTCCCCGGCAGTCCGGAGGTCGATACCCGCCTCATCCGTGGCGTCGCGGATCTGCTCGAGCGTCACTCCAAGGCCGGCAAACGTATCGGCGATCGCGGCGGCAAGGGAGAAGTCACGTGCCTGGGCCTGCCGCTGGAGTTTCGCCCAGTTGCGCGAGAGGATGCCGTACATCCACATCGAGAACTCATACTGGAGGAACTCGATGTCCTTCTCCGGGTCGCGCGATCCGATGCCGACCGGGTTTCCCTCGGCGTCCGTCCCGCCGCTGGCATCGACGATCTGGAGGATTGCGTCCGCCTGCCGGAGGTTGTCGAGGAACTGGTTCCCAAGCCCCCTCCCCTTGTGCGCCTCAGGCACGAGGCCCGCCACGTCGATCAGGCCGATGGGGACGAACCGGACTCCGTCGAGGCAGTTCTCGCACGGGACGCGCATCTCCCGGCAGGGGCAGGTGGTCCTCGCGTATGCGACGCCGTGGTTGGCGTCGATCGTCGTGAACGGATAGTTGGCGATCTCTGCCTGGGCCAGGGTCGCCGCCCTGAAGAATGTCGATTTGCCGCAGTTGGGTTTTCCTGCAATGGCCAGTGTGATCATGAGCAACTCCTGTTATACTGCACCGTTCGGCGTGAGAGTAGTGTTGGGTTATGCACCATTTATGGATTGTGCGCAGGGGATCTGCCGTTTGCCGGAACCGGTGATCTCTCCGTCGCCCGAGATCCCGCACATTGCACCGCCTCCCTTGAAAACCACGTTCCAACGCCGGAACGGGGGATTCAATAAGGAGCGGGAACAACATGACTGCATGGGCTTCGTAACCAGAAATACCTACTACTTCGATGCCCCGGGTGCACAGAACACCGCCGACGCCGCCCGGTTCGCCGTCGAGAGGGCGCAGGAGCTCGGCGCGAAAAAGATCGTCGTCGCGAGCACCGGCGGCCGGACGGCGCTGACCCTCCTGGATGCCGTGAAGGGGACGGACCTTCGCCTGATCGTCGTCACCCACGTGGTCGGTTTCTCAAAGCCGGGCGAGTGGGAGTTTTCCCGGGAGGCGGCAGAGACCCTCCGGGCGGCGGGCGCGACGATCGTCACCGGCACGCACGCGCTCTCGGGTCTTGAACGCGCGATCTCCCGTTCGCCGGGACTCGGCGGGAGCTCGCGCACCGAGGCGATCGCCGAGGCGCTGCGGCGCGTCGTTGCCATCGGCCTGAAGGTCGCCGTGGAGTGCGTCCTCATCGCGGCCGACCAGGGTGTGGTCGGCGTCGATGAAGAGGTGATCGCGGTGGGCGGCACCCTGAGCGGCGCCGATACCGTCTGCGTCATCCGCCCGGCGCATACCGCAACGTTCTTTAACCTGCAGGTCCGCGAGATCGTCGCCATGCCGAGGAACCGGTGAATATGACGCTCGGATCGCTTTCCGGCGCCGCCGGACTCCTCCGGCGGCACCCCGTCCTCTGGTCGGTCGGCATCGTCATGGGGGTTCTCGCGGTCATCGATCTCGTCATCCCCCTCTACGGCGGGACCTTCTACGCCGAACCCCTGGCACTCCTGCAGGCCCTCGTGATGCCGTTTCTGGCCGGCGGGGTCTACGGCACGATCAGGGCGAACTCGTTCTCCGCCGGGGAGTTCCTGCAGTCGGGCAAGACCTACTACTTCAGGATACTCCTGCCCGCGCTGCTCATCTTCTTTGCGGTCATCCTGACGGCCTTTCTGCTCGCGATACCGCTCACGCTCCTTGGCGCCGGTGCCGCCTCGGGTACGATGCCGCTCCTCCTCGGAGTGCTCGTCTCGATCGTCTTCTTCACGTTCTTCTACGATACCGTGGCGGTCTTTGAGGAGACGAACGTCTTTGAGTCGATCCGGCGGAGCGTCGAGTTCGTCATGAACAACCTGGGCAGCGTCCTCGTCTTCTACCTGGTCAACATCGTCGTCCTCGTGGGCATCGGGTTTGCCGCCTTCGTCGCCATCGCTGCCCTGCTCGTCGACAGACTCGAGCCGCTCACCCGCCTGGACCCTGCCGAACTCCAGGCGGTGACGCCGCAGGATCTCCTCGGGCTCATCGGGACCGAGGGTATATGGACCATCGCGGCCGTCTACGCGGTCGTGATCGTGCTCTTCGCGGCCTTCCTTTACGCCTACAAGGCAAGTTTCTTCCGAGACCATGCCGCAAGCGTCCCCATACAGCAGGGAGAGTACGACGAGAAGGGCCGGTGGTATAAGTACTGAGGCGGTGCCCCGGGGCACCGATTCTCTCTCTTTTTACGCGGGGTTCAAACGGGCAGGCCGCCGGCTCCCGGAGAGTTCCGGATCTTTCGGGCGAGATCCCGGCCTCTGGCGCTCTTCCCCGATCTTTCTGGGAAGAGTGCCCGGATACGGAAGCACCGGAACGTGAGTGCAGGAGAGAGGGGATGCGCGAGCTCGATGCCGCAGATCGCCGCGCCTCACGTCACGAGGTAGACCAGCATCCCAAAGACCCCGCCAAAGAACGTGGCGGCGAGGTTCGTGCCCGAGTTCCCTATCCTGCCGCTGTTCTCGAGCGTTGCGCCCACAAGGCTGTCGACGTTCGTGCCGACAAAACCGGCGGCGACCGTGACGACGGCCATGCGGGGGTCGGCGACGCCCAGCATCCAGGCGACGAGAGCGACGAGGGCGGCGGCGGCGACGGCCGCCATCTCGCCCCGCAGGGTCACCCCCCCGTTCGTTCCCCGGGGCACCGGCTGGAGCGTCGTGATCAGGTAGGGCGTCTTCCCCGTGACCCCGATCTCGCTTGCTGCGGTATCGGCGGCGGCGGAGGCGACGCTCCCCATGAAGAGCGCTGCAAACGCAGGGTTCCCGGTAACGCCGTAGAGTATGGCGGCACCCGTCGCCACGAGGCCGTTTGCAAAGACGTTGAAGTAGCCGCGCACGCCCGCGTGCTCCTGGGCGACCCCGAGCTGCTCTTTATCCCCGTAACGGTACCGGGTCGCCCCGGCGCCGACGATGAAGAAGGTGAGCATGATCAGGAACCACGGCACGCCCGCAAAGACGATGAGGATGATCCCGATCATGGCGCCCGAGAAGAGGCCGCTGACGTCGGCCACCCGGAGCCGGTAGGACGAATAACCGAACCCGAACGCTATCACGGCCGCGACGACGAGGATGGTCAGGTCGACCTGGAAGTTGATCTCCTCAAAGAGGAACATGGTCATCGCGACGCCGAGCGCCTCGACCATCAGGACATCGTCCCGGCCGCGGAGGGCCGCCCGGAGCAGCACCGCGGCCACAACCCCCATCATGACGACGAGCGGAGCGCTGTAGCGGAGGTAGAGCATCACCGCAAGCGATACGCCGACGGCGGCAGCCAGGTGGTAGAGGTAGGATGCCTGCTTTCCTCCCGTGAACCGGAAGGCGAGCTCGCCGATGACGACGATGCCGAGCGTGCAGGTGAAGACGAACGTCGAGAGCCACCCAAACCCGTAGAGCGCGGCGAGCACGATGATCGAGAGCGAGACGTACCGGGTATCCCGGATGAGGAAGAGGACGAGCGAGAACGGTATGAGGAGGAGGGTGAGCAGCCACGCCGGCTGGAGCAGGGGAGCAAGGCCTATGAAGGCGAGGGTGAGCACCGATGCCAGAACCAACCCCGGCGGCTTTGTCATTCATACACCTTTGGCGGTGCAGGGAAAAAGCCTTTAGGGTCGAGTATCCGCCCTCTTCCCTCTCCGGGATGTGAGAGCCCCGGTGCGCACGGCAGGCCCGGGGGCGCCAAACCTCCGTCGAACAATATATTTCACAGGAACGAGAGAGATCATACGCTGAAAATGTCGCCGTCACATCAATTACCCAAAAATTACGATATCGAAGAAGTGGAGAGGCGCTGGCAGGATACCTGGCGGGATGAGGAGAACTACTTCGATCCCGATTCAACCAAACCCCGGTTCATCATCGATACGCCGCCGCCCTACCCCACCGGCAACTTCCATATCGGGAACGCCCTAAACTGGTTCTACATCGACTTCGTCGCGCGGTACAAGCGTATGCGCGGCTTCAACGTCATGTTCCCGCAGGGGTGGGACTGCCACGGCCTTCCCACCGAGGTGAAGGTCGAGGAGACCTACGGGATAACCAAAAACGACGTACCCCGGGAGAGGTTCCGGGAGATGTGCCGCGACCTCACGCTCGGGAACATCGAGAAGATGCGGGCGACCATGCGGCGCCTCGGGTTCTCCACCGACTGGAGCCACGAGTACGTCACCATGCTCCCGGAGTACTACAAAAAGACCCAGGCGTCGTTTTTACAGATGCTCAAAGCCGGCGACATCTACCAGAGCGAACATCCGGTGAACTTCTGCACCCGGTGCGAGACGGCCATCGCGTTTGCCGAGGTCAACTACGCTCCCCGCACGACCACGCTCAACTACTTCGACTTTGACGGCGTCGAGATCGCCACCACCCGGCCCGAGCTCCTCGCGGCCTGCGTCGCGGTGGCGGTCCACCCCGGCGACGAGCGGTATCGCGGCATGAAGGGAGCAACGCTCGCGGTCCCCATATTCGGGCACCGCGTGCCGGTCATCGAAGATGTCGCGGTCGACCCGGAGTTCGGCAGCGGCGCGGTGATGATCTGTACGTTCGGGGATAAGACGGATGTCTACTGGTGGAAGCAGCACAGCCTGGACCTTCGGAAGGCAATCGACCGGCAGGGCGTCATGACCGCCGTCGCGGGGCGCTACGCCGGGATGTCGTCGGATGCCTGCAGGAAGGCAATCCTTGAGGATATGGAGGAAGCGGGTATCCTGAAGCGCCGGGAAGAGCTCGAACAGCGGGTGGGAACCTGCTGGCGGTGCAAGACACCGATCGAGATCCTCTCGGAGCGCCAGTGGTTCGTCCGGGTCCACCAGAAGGAGATCCTCGAGGCGGCCAAAGAGATCACCTGGCTGCCGGAGCATATGTTCACCCGGCTTGAGAACTGGACGGAGTCGATGGAGTGGGACTGGTGCATATCCCGGCAGCGGATATTCGCAACGCCTATCCCGGTCTGGTTCTGCGACGCCTGCGGCGATATGATCCTCCCGGCCATGGAGGATCTCCCCGTCGACCCGACCGCCGATATGCCGAAAGCCCCCTGCCCGCGGTGCGGCGGCACCCGGTTCACCGGCGAGAAGGATGTGCTCGACACCTGGATGGACTCGTCGATATCGGTGCTCCACGTCACCGGGTGGGACGGGAGCAGCAGACCACCGCTCTTCCCGGCGCAACTCCGCCCCCAGGGGCACGACATCATACGGACGTGGGCGTTCTACACGATCCTCCGGTCGAAAGCCCTGGCCGGCAGCCATCCCTGGGAGCAGATCCTCATCAACGGCATGGTGCTCGGGGACGACGGGTTCAAGATGAGCAAGAGCCGGAACAACATCATCTCCCCCGAAGAGGTCGTCGGGAAGTACGGGGCGGATGCGCTCCGGCAGTGGGGTGCCGGGGGGGCTGCAATCGGCTCGGATATCATGTTCAACTGGAACGATGTCGTCGCCGCATCGCGGTTCCAGACCAAGCTCTGGAACATATTCAGGTTCGTCATGGGGCACCTGGAGCGGGGTGCCGATCCGGCGGCGCCGGTGACGGAGCTCATCGACCGGTGGCTCCTCGTCCGGCTCTCCGATACCGTCGCGGAGGCCACCGCCGCGATGGAGGGCTACCAGTTCGACCGGGCGCTCAAGGCCGTCCGGGAGTTTGCCTGGAACACCCTTGCCGACGACTACATCGAGATAGCCAAGGGCCGCCTGTATGCGGAGGAGGGCGGCAGGGCGAGCGCCGCAAGCGCGCTCCGGACGACCATGGATGTCCTCTGCCGCCTCCTCGCCCCGATCATACCGCACTTCGCCGAGGAGTGCTACCATATCCTGACCGGAGGAAGCGTGCATAAAGAGGCCTGGCCCGACTTTACGTACGCCGACGACGAAGCGCGGCGCCACGGCGATCTCCTGGTGAAGACGGTCGCCGAACTCCGGCGCTACAAGCACGATAAGGGTATGGCCTTAAACGCCCCGCTCGGCCACGTGACGATCTACGCGCCGGAGCCGGTCGACGATACCGGCGACGCCGGCCGTGCGCTCGCCGCAGACGCCCACTGGCGCACCGGCACGCCCCGGCTCGATGAGGTCACGGACGGCGTGGACTTCAACATGGCGGTCATCGGCCCGGCGCTCAGGAAGCAGGCCCGCGGGTTCATGGAGGCCGTCCGGGCGCTCCCGCCGGACCTGCTCAAGAACCCGCCCGTGGCCGTCACCGTCGACGGCGAGGAGGTTTTTGTCCCGCCCGGCTCCTTCACGCCGAAGATCGCCTACCAGGTGGCGGGCGAAGAGGTGGATGTCCTCACGCTCGGGGATGTCGTCGTGACGATAGGACATTCGTCCTGATCTCGTCGGCGATGAACCGGGCGACATCCTCTTTTGGGAGCAGCGCGTCGACGACGACGAACCGCGCGGGGTCGGACGCCGCAAGGTCCAGGTAGTTCTCCTGCACCCGCGCGAGGATGGCGGCGTTCTCGAAGTACTCTCTCTTTTTTTCAGTATCAAGCCTCGCAACGGCATCTTCGATGGGGAGGACCAGGAGGAACGTCCGGTCAGGCCGGACCGACCACCCATCGTGGATCCGGCGGAGCCAGAGGAGCGGGTCGGGGAGGATGCCGGCGAGGACGACCGGCTGGTAGGCAAACCGGGAGTCGGAGTAGCGGTCGGATACGACGAGTCTCCCCTCATCGAGCGCGGGCCGGATCACCCCGTCGATATGCGCGGCGTGGTCGGCGCAGAAGAGCAGCGCCTCGGTGATCGGGTCCATCCGTTCGGCAACCGCCCGCCGCACCGACTCGCCCACCCAGGTCGCGCCGGGTTCGCGGGTGAAGAGGGGGTCAAGATCGGCGATCAGCTCGCGGAGGCGGGCGATGAGCGTGCTCTTGCCGCTCCCGTCGATCCCCTCGATGGTGATCAGCACGGGTGCCCCCTCCGGACCCACTCGAGCGGCACCGTGCCGCGGTGGACGGCGGTTGCTATGATCGCTCCATCGAACCCGGCGTCATCAAGGAGACGGATGTCGTCCGTTCCGGCGACGCCGCCCCCGTAGAGGAGGCGGCCGGGATAACACGCCCGCATCCCCTCGAGGTCTTCCCGGACAAGGCCGCGCTGTGTCCCCACGGCGCCGATGTTGAGGATGATGCACCCCTCAAACGAGAACCCCGACGCCTGGCAAAGCATCTCCTCCGGCCGGATGCCCCAGGGGAGCACCCGGCCTCCTTTGACGTCGATGCTGAGGTAGCCGGCCCGGTATGCCGCAAGGTCCTCGATCGCCTTTGCCGCCGTCTCGGTGCCGACGACCGGCGTCACCCCGGCGACCGCCGTGCAGTCGGCAGGCGACCGGATGCCCCGGTCGAGGTAGCAGCGCTCGACAAGGGCGGTGCAACGCCGGACGAGCTCGTCCTGCGGGGTTCTGCCCTGGATGCTCTCGAGGTCCGCGATGTAGATGTACCGGGGTTCGAGGGCGGCGATGTAGGTCTCCGGCTCGGCCGACGGGGCAAGTCCCCACGTCAGGGGGCGGTAGCCGGCGCGGTCGCCCGATCTTCCGTGCACGACAAGACCGCCCGCCAGATCGACTGCAAGAATCAGTTCCATGTCCTCAACGCAATCACTATTAGGGTGAATGATCATTAATTTCTATGCAATTACTCGTCAGTCCGAGCAGCATTGAGGAGGCAAGAAGCTCGCTTTCCGCTGACATCATCGATGTAAAGAAACCCTCCGAGGGCTCCCTTGGGGCGAATTTCCCCTGGATCATCCGGGAGATCAAGACCCTTGCCGGCAGGAAGCCTGTCAGTGCTGCAATCGGGGACAATGAGTATAAGCCAGGAACCGCGGCTCTCTCGGCCTACGGCGCCGCCCACGCGGGTGCTGATTTTATCAAGGTCGGCCTGATGTTCGACGGCACCGACCATGCCCGCGAGGTCATCGGGGCGGTGACCACGGCGGTGAAAGAGGAGTTTCCCCATAAATACGTCGTCATCGCCGCTTACGCCGATTTTCAGAGGATGGACACGATCTCTCCGCTCGCCATCAGCCCGCTGGTGGCGGATGCCGGGGCGGATATCGCCATGATCGATACCGGCATCAAAGACGGAAAGAGTCTCTTTGAGTTCATGGACGAGGAGGCGCTGACCCGGTTCACCGAACAGAACCGGGGGTTCGGACTGAAGACGGCCCTTGCCGGTTCGCTGAGGTTCGAGGACCTGGATGCCTTGAAACGCATCGATCCCGAGATCATCGGCGTCCGGGGGATGGTCTGCGGGGGCGATCGATCCGCCACGATCAGGGCCGAGCTGGTCGAGAAAGCAATGATGATGCTCAGGTGATGTATGTATATCGAGAAGATGCAGATGGAGACAACGTTTACGTTCGACGACGTGCTGCTTGAACCCGCCGAATCCTGGGTCGAGCCCGACGAGGCCGACGTCAGGTCGCGGTTCTCGCGCAACATCCCCCTGTATATCCCTCTCGTGAGCGCCGCCATGGATACGGTGACCGAGTCGGTGATGGCGATAACGATGGCCCGGGAAGGCGGCATCGGGGTCATCCACCGGAATATGCCGCCGGAACGCGAGGTGGCCGAGATCCGGATCGTCAAACAGGCCGAAGACCTCATCGAGCGCGAGGTCGTGGCGGTCGGCCCGGACTCCACGGTCGCCGATGTGGAACGGGTCATGAAGCTGCACGGTATCGGGGGCGTGCCCATCATCGAGGGGAGCAAGGTGATCGGTATCGTCAGCCGCAGGGACATCAGGGCGATCCTGCCCCGGCGCGGCGAGGCGAAGATCACGGAGTACATGACCCGGAAACTGATCACGGCGTCTGAAGACGTCACGGCCGAGAGCGCGCTTGAGACGATGTACGCAAACAAGGTCGAACGCCTTCCGGTCGTGGACGGCGAGGGGTGTCTGGTCGGCATCATAACGATGCGCGACATTCTCGAAAAACGGCAGTACCCCCGCGCGAACCGCGACGCAAACGGGAAACTCAGGGTCGCCGCCGCGGTGGGGCCTTTCGACTTCAACCGGGCCATGCTGCTCGTCGATGGGGGCGTCGACGCCCTGGTGGTGGACTGCGCTCACGGCCATAACATGAACGTCGTCAACGCGGTCAGGGAGATCAAGGCAAGCGTCGCCATCGATGTCGTGGCAGGAAACATAGCGACGAGGCAGGCAGCAGGAGCCCTGGTCGACTCCGTCGACGGGCTGAAGGTGGGCATCGGGCCGGGTTCCATCTGCACGACGAGGATCGTCGCGGGCGTGGGCGTGCCGCAGGTCTCCGCGATAGCCAGCGTCGCCGAGGTGGCGCGCGATGCCGGCGTGCCGGTGATCGCCGACGGGGGCATCCGCTACTCCGGCGACATCGCGAAGGCAATCGCCGCCGGCGCGGACAGTATCATGGCAGGCAGCCTCTTTGCCGGAACCGACGAAGCTCCGGGGAGGATTACGACGATCAAGGGCCGGCGCTACAAGCAGTACCGGGGCATGGGATCGCTCGGCGTCATGAGCGGCGGGGAATCAAGCGACCGCTACTTCCAGAAGAAGGAGATCGGGAAGACCAAGTTCGTCCCCGAGGGTGTCGAGGGGGTGACCCCCTACGTCGGGAGGGTCTCGGATGTCATCTACCAGCTCGTCGGCGGCCTGAAGTCCGCGATGGGCTACACGGGGTCAAAGACGATAGGAGACCTGAAGAAGAACGGTAAGTTCCTCAGGATCACGTCCGCCGGCTATGGCGAGAGCCACCCGCACAACATCATGATCACCGACGAGGCGCCGAACTACCGCCTCCTCGATTAACCTTTTATATTAAAAACACTAACGATCAGTAAGCATGCTCGAGGGAGATGAGGTTTCCCGTCTCCTCGATATCCTGGGAAACCGGAACAGGCGGCGAATAATAGAACTGCTGAGGCAGAAACCGTGTTTTGTGACCGAGATCTCCGAGCGCCTGGTGCTCAGTCCGAAAGCGGTGATAGAGCACCTGCAGATGATGGAGCGCGAGGAGCTCCTCGTCTCGTGCCAGGACGAGCGCAGACGAAAGTATTACTACCTCTCCCATGACATCAATGTCATCGTAAACCTGCAGAAGCAGGATGGGATTACACCTCCCTCCGTTGAAGAGGACCAGAGGGCACGGTTTACGAGGAACCTCTCGGCGCTCAGGAGGATGATCCTGGCCCGCGACGAGCTCCTGGAGAACCTCGAACAATTGGAGCGGGAGATCGAGTCGAGGTTCGTCGAGGTCGTACGCACAGGGGGAGGGTTCACCGCTGACGATGGGGACCTGGAGATCATCCTTGCCCTCTCCCACGCTGCTCTGACGCTTGCGGAACTCGAAGAAGTGAGCAGCCTGTCCACGGATGAGCTGAAACAGAGACTGGGCAGCCTCATGCACATGGGGATTGTCAGGCGGATCAACGATCGATACAGGATACGTGGTACATATGGCGAATAATCCATACGACGAGATGCTGAAGAACATCGCGCAGCTGATGGGGAAGATCCTGAGCGAGATGCCTCTCCAGGACCCGAAGATCATCGGGTTCACCATCATCAGCGGGGTCCCCGAGGGAGCGCCCTACCTCGACCTGGCCGGGGATGAAGGTGCCGGGTTTGAGGTGATCGAGGGGGACGACTGCATCTACATCACCGCAACGGTGAATGCGCAGGTCCAGGGCGCTCCTTACGTCACGTTCCAGAGGGAGTCCGTGACCCTCTGCACCGGGGGCGATGAGGAGACGATCATCGGCCTCAACTGCGAGATCGATATACCGCACAGTTTCTACAACGTGCAGCACGGCGTCATCGATGCCGTCTGCCGGAAGAGGAGCACCCCGGGCGAGGGAGCCCGGCCCTGAACCGGGTGCGCATCCCGCCCTCCTTCTCTTTTTACATCGGTGATCCGGGGTAGTAGTCTCCCCCGCCGGCGCCGGCTTCTTTTACGAGGTCTCCCGTGCGACTGCATCGCTTATAGGCCAGCCCGCGCGAGGGATGCCATCAAATTTCACGCTCAGTGAGAACCGGATCCC
>Ga0208462_1001215_pt1 | contig 18588 bp, 14 predicted proteins | sample AD_SCU001_MetaG_FD_184452 | JGI IMG/M metagenome (GOLD analysis project Ga0208462, IMG submission 184452) | Active sludge microbial communities of municipal wastewater-treating anaerobic digesters from China - AD_SCU001_MetaG (SPAdes) (version 2) | ecosystem: Engineered > Bioreactor > Anaerobic...
AACCAAAAATTTTCTTTAAAGATCGTTTTTCAACCAAATCTGATCTTGCAATATCTCGGGACGATTTTTTTACCAGTAATCAATTTTTGTCATTCATAGCCATATTCCCTTTTCGGAGGGGACTCAACTTTCAACTTTCAACTTTCAACTGTCATCTGTCATCTGTCATCTGTCATCTGTCATCTGATCGCTGAAAATTTGTACCTTTGCCGACTGTTTCCAGATAAGCTAATTTACGTATGATACATATCACATTGCCCGACGGCGCGGTTCGTCAATACGAAGAAGGGATATCAGGCCTGCAGATTGCCCAAAGCATCAGCGAAGGACTTGCACGCAAGGTCCTGGCCATCAAAGTCAATGACGAAGTATGGGACCTGACACGCCCCATTGCCAAAGATGCTGCCATAAAATTGCTGACCTGGGATGACCAGGAAGGCAAAGCCACCATGTGGCATTCCTCAGCCCACCTGATGGCAGAAGCCGTTGAAGCACTGTACCCGGGTGCCAAGTTCGGGATCGGACCGGATATTGAACATGGATTTTATTACGACATCGACCTGGGTGACAGGGTGATATCTGATGAGGATTTCCCACTGATAGAAGCCAAAATGAAGGAACTGGCTTCCGGAGCCCACGCCTATAAACGGAAGGAAGTGAGTAAGTCGGATGCCCTGCAGTATTTTGGCAATAAAGGCGATGAGTATAAGCTGGAATTGATTCAGGATCTGGAGGATGGACAGATTACATTCTATGAATCCGGACATTTCGTGGACCTTTGCCGGGGCCCCCACCTCCCTGATACAAGTCCCATCAAAGCCGTGAAGATCCTGAGTGTGGCCGGCGCCTACTGGCGTGGCGACGAAAAACGTAAGATGCTCACCCGCCTCTATGGCATCACATTCCCGAAACAGAAAGAGCTGGACGAGTACCTGGTCTTGCTCGAAGAAGCACGCAAACGTGACCACCGCAAGCTGGGCCGCGAACTCGAGCTTTTCACTTTCTCTCAGATGGTCGGTTCAGGCCTCCCGCTCTGGTTGCCCAAAGGGGCTGATCTGCGGGAACGGCTGGAACTGTTTTTAAAGAAAGCACAGAAGAAAGCAGGTTATTACCAGGTGATGACCCCCCACATTGGCAATGTCAACCTGTATAAAACATCTGGCCATTATCAGAAATATGGCCAGGATTCCTTCAGGCCCATCAGTACACCGCAGGAAGGGGAGGAGTTTTTCCTGAAGCCGATGAACTGTCCGCATCACTGTGAAATTTATAAAGCCAAACCCAGGTCATACAAAGATCTTCCCCTGCGCCTTGCAGAATTTGGTACCGTATACCGGTATGAACAAAGCGGTGAATTGCATGGCCTGACACGTGTTCGCGGCTTTACCCAGGATGACGCCCATATTTTCTGCACCCCCGATCAGGTGAAATCTGAGTTCGTTGGGGTCATGGATATCGTGATGAAGATCTTTAAAGCATTGGATTTTAAAGATTTTCTTATTCAGATCTCCTTACGTGATCCGAACAACAAAGAAAAATATATCGGCAGTGAGGAGAACTGGGAGAAAAGCGAACAAGCTATCAGGGAAGTAGCACTGGAACAAGGACTTAATGCCGAAATCGTATTAGGTGAAGCTGCTTTCTACGGCCCGAAGATGGACTTCATGGTTAAGGATGCCCTGGGAAGAAAATGGCAACTGGGGACCATCCAGGTCGATTATAATCTTCCGGAACGTTTTGAGCTTGAATATGTTGGAGCAGATAATGAAAAGCACCGTCCGGTCATGATTCACAGGGCACCTTTCGGCTCCATGGAGCGTTTTGTCGCGGTGCTCATCGAGCATTGTGCCGGAAAATTCCCGCTATGGCTGGTGTCTGAGCAGGCTATGATCTTGCCTGTCAGCGATAAATACAACGATTACGCGGAAAAAGTTTTACATTTGCTGGAGAATTACGATATTCGCGCCGCCATTGATGACCGCAATGAGAAGGTAGGGAAGAAGATCCGTGATGCAGAGCTGAAGCGGATTCCTTACATGCTGGTTGTAGGCGAGAAGGAAGAAAACGAAGGCACAGTCTCAGTCCGCCGTCAGGGGGAAGGAGACCAGGGGAGCACTTCGGTGGAGGCCTTCGCACAGCTGGTTAAGGATGAAATAAGCCGCATGCTGGCCGATTGATGCGCGAAGTGACATGAGATCAAAGAAGTATAACCAAAAAGAAAGGAGTAGATTATAGCAACGCTTCCCAACCAGAACCTGCGAAGGGGACCCATAAGGAAAAAGGAAGATCCCCATCGTATCAATGAGAAGATAAGGGCTTTGATGGTCAGAGTCGTTGGCCCGAATGTAGAAACGGGTATCTTCCCCATTCGTGAAGCGCTAAAAATGGCAGAAGACCAGGGATTGGACCTGGTTGAGATCTCGCCAACCGCCAACCCGCCTGTTTGTAAGATTATCGATTATAAGAAGTTTCTCTACGAACAGAAGAAAAAGCAGAAAGAGATCAAGGCCAAATCGGCCAAGGTGGTTGTTAAGGAAATTCGCCTGGGACCCAATACTGATGAGCATGACTTCAATTTCAAACTGAAGCACGCCATCAAGTTCCTCCAGGAAGGTGATAAAGTCAAGGTGGACGTCTTTTTCAAAGGAAGGTCCATCATATACAAGGAAAAAGGGGAGATCATGCTGCTGCGTTTTGCCCAGGAGTTGGAAGACTACGGTAAAGTAGAGCAGTTACCCAAGCTGGAAGGCAAACGTATGATCATGATCCTTGCCCCGAAGAAAAGTTAAACCGTCAGGAACGGTAGTTTTTAACCAATAGTTAGGAGAAGTAAGATGCCAAAGATGAAAACCAAGTCCGGTGCTAAGAAACGATTCTCGTTCACCGGCTCAGGCAAGATCAAACGCAAGCACGCTTACAAAAGCCACATCCTTACCAAGAAAAGTAACAAGAGGAAACGCAACCTCACTTACGTAACCCTGGTGGATAAAGCAGATGTTCCACGTGTGAAGGACATGCTTGCCCTTTAATTCAATCATTGTTTAACGTGCTTTCAGCCAGAAGAGCTGCATGGCAGCCGCTGAAGCAATAAAACACACAAAAAGATGCCAAGATCAGTCAACGCTGTCGCTTCCAGGGCACGCCGGAAAAAAATCCTGAAGCTGGTGAAAGGCCAGTTCGGTCGGCGCAAGAATGTTTGGACAGTAGCCAAGAACGCCTATGAAAAAGGGCAACAATATGCATACCGTGACCGCAGAAACAAGAAGCGCAGCTTCCGCCGGTTGTGGATCGCACGTATCAATGCCGGTGTCCGGCAGTATGGATTATCATACTCCGTCTTTATGGGAAGGTTGCATAAGAATGGTGTGCACCTGAGCCGTAAAGTCCTTGCCGACCTGGCAATGAACAACCCCGAGGCTTTCAAAGCCATTGTGGACACTGTAAAATAGATCATTTCCGTTCCTGATGTAAGAGAGGCCGGCCCATTGGGACCGGCCTCTCTGTTTATGGCCGGCCTGCTGCTAAGCTACCGCTTCACGCGCAGGATCCAGATTGTTCCATCGTCCGGTATGCTTGCTGTTCAGACGACCCTGGCTTAGAGAAACAGGCTCTCCCTCATAGCGGGGATCCGGCCGCAGCGGTAACTTCTCCATCCGGCTCACCTCCAGCAAGGGAAACCCAAATTCCTCAACCAGCCTGCCGCTCATACGGTACACCCCATTGCCCCGGAAAGGGAAATCCCGGGCGATCTGGGGAAAATGCACGGTGTCGAAAAACTGCCCGTGGATATCCAGAAAAGCGGCGAAATGCATGATCTCTCCTTTGATCGTTCGAACATATTTGATGGTGACCAGGTGACCTGTCATGCTCACCTCCCGCCCGATATGCTGTTCCATTTGTGTGGCCAGCAAACCATGCGGGCGTTCGTCCTGCAACATCTCGAAGGCAGTCAGACTCACTGTGAAGCCAAAAAGCTCCATCTCATCATAGGCATCTTCCAGGCGGTCATGCACCAGTGATGGTAAACGGAAAGGCTTGGTGTCGGGCAGAAACAGGCGGCGGGCAGCAACCACCTGTTGCCCCTTGGCCTTAAACATATGGGCCTCCCAGAGGAGGGCCTTGCGTGAACGTCCGGTGAAACGGAATGCGTCGGCCCGTATCAGCAACACCACCTGCTCATGTGGTGGCTGTATGCGTTCCATGAAGTCGTCCAGGTCACGGTAAGGGCCGTTGCGTTCCCTTTCCTCAACGATGGTCCGGGCCAGCCTGCCTTCCAGGCTCTTCATATGCACAAAACCCAGCCAGATCACCGTTCCGCTGATGCGGGTCATGTAGCGGCTGTGGTTGACACTGGGAGGCTCAATCTGTGCACCGCAACGGCGGGCCTCATTCAGGTACACCCAGGTAGGGTAGAAGCCCCCGAAGTTGTTGATGACAGCCACCATGAATTCCAGCGGATAATGTGCCTTGAGGTAAAGGCTCTGAAAACTCTCCACCGCATAGGAAGCAGAGTGGGCTTTGGAAAACGAATAACCGGCAAAGGATTCAATCTGTCGCCACACTTCGCGGGTAACGTCCTCAGGATAGCCGCGCTCCCGGCAATTCTGGAAAAACTTGTCGACGATCTTCTGAAACTCAACCCGCGAACGGTATTTCCCACTCATGGCCCGCCTCAGGACATCGGCATCCGACAGGTCGAGACCGGCAAAATGATGGCAGACCTTGAGCACGTCCTCCTGATAAACCATCACGCCGTAGGTTTCCTTCAACTGGGCTTCCATCACAGGGTGGATATAGCTGAAACTATCCGGATGATGGAAGCGGCGGATGTATTCACGCATCATGCCCGAACGTGCTACCCCCGGACGGATGATGGAGCTGGCAGCGACAAGGGTGAGGTAATCCGCACAGTGCAGCTTCTTCAGCAATCCCCGCATGGCCGGACTTTCGATGTAGAAACATCCGTTGGTTTCTCCCTGTCGGAGCTGCTGTTGTGACAGCGGATCCTGTTTGAACATCCGGACCTGGTGCACATCCACGGTGATGCCGCGGTTTTCCCGTATAATGTCAGCCGCTTCGCTGATGTGGCCGATGCCCCGCTGGCTCAGGATGTCAAACTTCTCAAAACCAATGTCTTCTGCAACATACATATCCCATTGCGTCGTGGGAAAACCCTTGGGGGGAAGATCCAGGGCGGTGTAGGCAGTGATGGGTTTCTCAGAGATCAGCACCCCACCGGCATGTATGCTCCGCAGGTTGGGGAAATTGGCCATCTTCCGGCCGATCTCCAGGATACGGGCGGTTAACTTGTCATGGTAACGTTTGTCTTCCGGCTCATTGACCAGCCTGTCGATCTCCCCCTTGGGTAATCCGTATACCTTGCCCAGCTCCCGCAGGATAGACTTGCCTTTGAAGGTTGACATGGCTCCCAGCAGTGCAGTATGCTCCCGCCCGTAACGCCGGAAGATATACTGGTGTACCTCATCCCTGTCTTTCCAGGAATAGTCGATGTCGAAGTCGGGTGGACTGCTGCGCCGCGGGTTGATGAAACGCTCGAAGTAGAGGTCGAGCTCGATGGGGTCTACATCGGTGATGCGGAGGCAGTAAGCAACCACGCTGTTGGCTCCGCTTCCCCGGCCAACATGGTAAAATCCGCGTGAGATGGAATAGCGCACGATATCCCAGGCGATCAGGAAATAGGCGGCAAAGCCGAGGTTGCTGATGATGTCCAGCTCTTTCCTGACCCGCTCGCGGGCTTCTGTATGCTGCTTGCCGTAACGGGCAATCAGGCCGTCCTGGGCCAGCTTCTCCAGCAGCAGGCGGTCGTCATATTGACTGGCTGTATAGGTTTGTTTGTTTTTTATCCCCTGAAAATCAAAGGGAAAGCGACAGTTGTTGTCCAGAAAGGCGCTGTTCCAAAGGGCTTCAGGCACGTGGTTGAAATGCTGGCGTATCTGGTCTTCAGGGATGAACGTATCGCCAGGGCTGGCCAGGCTGCTTTCATTCAGGCGGCTGAGCAATACATTATCGTCGATGGCCCGGAGGTGACGGTGTAATACCATATCTTCCGCCTCCAGGAAAGTCAGGGGTTGATAGGCTACCATACGCTGGCGGAGCTCCCGCAATGGGTGGCTGAGCAGTTTGTTCTCCTGTCCGGGACGCAGGGCGATGAACTCATTGGAGGCCAGTGTCCGGTTGGGTGTTTGGGACAGGGGATACAGGAGAAAGGCATCCGGCAGGGATTCTGGCTCGGGTATCAGGGGTGCCCCTTCCAGGTTATGCCGGCTGAGGAAGGTGTTAAGCTGCTGAAATCCTGACTCATTGGCGGCCAGGCCGGTGAAGAGATGGCGGTGCCCTTCCCGGAAATCGATGCCGGCCAGAGGCTCTACACCCTGTCCACGGCAGGCTTTTACAAAGTCGAAGATACCCGCCACATTATTTATATCGGCCAGCACCAGCCTTTTTATTCCCCGCCGGGCTGCTTCTGCCGCCAGGGTTTCCGGGGACATTAGTCCGTAGCGTAAACTGTAATACGAATGTGCGTAGTAGAACATAGGGTTTATGTTTTTGGATGAATAGACGGAGGGGTGCCCCCGGCAGGGCTGGCGATGTGGCGCCATTGCCGGTCGATCGAGACAGCCCGTTGTATGGCCAGCGCCCCGAAGCGCCGGCGTATACGGTCCAGCGCCTGGTACAGGTTGAGCATTTCGGGAGTGTCTTCGAACATATCGATCTGCTGAACACCCCTGACGAGGTAACTGAACCTCACTCCGATAAGCCGGATGCGCATGCGGCGTTCATAAAGGCGGTCGAAAAGGGAATGCACCACCGGAGCAAGGATGTGGTCAAAGGCCGTATATGCAATCCGCTGCTGGCGGGTGTGGGTGTCGAAATTGGCATAGCGTATCTTCACCGTCACGCAGGAGGCGAGCCATGTCTCTTTCCGGAGCTGAAAAGCCAGCTTCTCAACCATGCCGCTCAGGATCTCATGCAGGCGGCCTATGTTCGTGGTGTCCTGCTCAAAAGTGATCTCAGCCCCCACCGATTTGCGATCCGACCAGGGCTCTACCGGCGTGTGGTCTATGCCGTGCGCCCGCTTCCAGATCACCAGCCCGTGGCTGCCCAGTACATTGACCATCATCTCAGCCGGGATCTCCTGCAGGGTGGCAATGGTGGCTATGCCCATCGACCGCAGCAGGTGGAAGGTCTTTTCGCCTACCATCGGGATCTTGCGGATGGAAAGAGGCGCCAGAAAAGAGGGGACCTGAAGGTACGGCACCTCCAGCTCCCCGTTTGGCTTGGCCTCGCCTGTGGCTATCTTGGATACCGTTTTGTTAACCGAAAGCCCCACGGAAATGGGCAAACCCGTATGCTGCATGATGGCCTGCCGCAACTCACGGGTCCATTTCATGCAACCAAAGAAACGGTCCATCCCCGTAATATCCAGGTAATGCTCGTCGATGGAAGCCTTCTCGTAACGCGGCGCCCGCTCGGCAATGATATCCGTGACCATGTCCGAATAGCGGCTGTACATCTCCATGTCCCCACGGATGTATACCGCGTCCGGACAAAGATGACGGGCCATCTTCATCGGCATGGCAGACCGGACTCCCGAACGCCGTGCCTCATAGCTGCAACTCGCTACAACCCCACGGTCCGATGTCCCCCCGATGATCACCGGCCTGCCCTTTAACTGGCTGTTGCGCAAGCGCTCCACCGATACAAAAAAAGTGTCCAGGTCCAGGTGAACAATATGCCGCTCCGTAGACATGATGTTTTTCTTTATTAAAACTTGACAACGATATGTGTTTTGTTTTACCTTTGATTAAAATATAATCAAAAGTCAGACGATAATATAATCATTTTTCAAATGACAAGTCAAGCCCCGAATTTTTTTTCATCCAATATCCGCCTGCTGCGGAAACGCAAGGGGAAAACCCAGGATGATGTAGCCTTTGCCCTGGGGATGAAGCGCTCGACCCTGAGCGGGTATGAGAATGAAGTGGCCCAGCCCGGTATCCCGGCCCTGGTCCAGTTTTCCACGTATTTCGGCGTGGCCGTCGATACCCTTATCCGTGTTGATCTGAGTCAACTGGGAGAACGGGAACTGTCTCAGCTCGAAAGGGGATATGACGTCCATGTTCATGGGACCCATCTCAGGGTGCTGGCTACCACTGTCAATGCAGCCAATGAGGATAATATCGAGCTTGTTCCGGAGAAAGCCCAGGCAGGATACCGCAAAGGCTTTGCCGATCCCGAGTTTATCCAGGTACTGCCAGCTTTTCAATTGCCTTTTCTTTCCAGACATAAGAAATACCGAACCTTTCAGATCAGCGGCGATTCCATGCTCCCCATCCCCGACGGCGCCTGGATCACGGGAGAATATGTCGAGGACTGGCTCACCCTCCGCGATCGCATGGCTTATATTATCCTGACCCTGGATGAAGGAATCGTTTTTAAGGTGGTGGAAAACCGCATCAGCCAGGATGCCCGCCTGGTTCTCTACTCTCTCAATCCAGCCTATGACCCCTATGAAGTGGATGTGAAGAACATCCGCGAGATCTGGCGCTTTGTACATTATATCAGTGAAGAACTCCCCGGAAGCAATGTCAGGGATACGGACCTGGCCTCTACCGTAGCCGAACTTCGCCGGGATGTGGGCCTGATCAAATCCCGCATCCTTAAACTGGATCTCTGACGCAACACTACATCACTGGAATACGTTCAATACACTAACCCGTTAACACAATATTTGAATATCACGATGGCATGTAATTGCGTATGATATTTTGATGTATTTTGTATGTAACTGGTTGAAAAGTAGATTGGATGTGTTATATTTGAAATCTGTTTGCCAGCAAGATGCGAAATCAAACTTTAATGTTATTTCTGCTTGGTACCCTGCTGAGCATGTTCTGTTTCCAGGCCTGTGAAGAAAGTCTGGCCGAGGATGTACGCACCAATGTTAGCGTGACCAGCGAGATCTTGCTGGGACAGGCTGTTTATCATCATGCCTGCCTGCTGGTGGATGAAGCAGCCCGCGACAGCCTCCTGTTGGCATCAGGTACCGCCTTAATCGGAGGCGCCCTAGTCACTGCCGGACCAACGGATTATAGCTTTTTGATCAGTTTTGGTGACAGTAATATAATGTGCACCGACGGATTGGTGAGAAGGGGCAGCATGCGGGCAGACTTCCCCACGGGCTACCTGGGGGATTCATTATTCCTCATCATTCGTTTTCAGGATTACTACGTCGATGACAAAAGGGTAGAAGGTGAACTGAGCATCACCTCTGGTTCATTGGCCTTCGATAATCCCTGGAATGTAAGGATGCAAATCGATAATGGGAAGCTGGGCGAAGTACCTGAAATAGCGAATTGGAATGCGGATATAACCTGGTCCTGGTTTAAAGGCATGAATACGCCCTTCGACATTCTTGACGACAGTGTCATGATTCTGAGTGACAGCCGGTATTATGGCCGTTCAGTCAGTGGAATCGACTGGAATGCAAATGCAAAAGAACCACTATCAATGGGTCGGCCATGTCCCTGGATCAGCAGTGGTGTCCTTTCACTCGATATGCCAGCTTTGTTTATCCGATTTGGCAGTGTTACCTACGGCAGGGGTGAATGCGATGCCAGGGTTGATCTTTATTTTAATGGTGAGACGATTTCCTTTTTTCTTGATTAACATATAATTAACTTATTGAATTCATCATCTTCCATACTTTTGTTCAACTGCCTTCAATCACTTTGATAATCTTCAACATCATGAAAAAATTACTGCTACCACTTGCCTTCATCTTTGCCTTGAGCTTCTCATCCTGCGACGATGAGGATCTGATTGATAACCTGGATGCCAATATCGAAGGTGCCAAAGCTTATGTCACCGGCGAGACAGCCTTCTTTGATATTTTTAAGGTCATCGATAAAGCGGTGAGGGATAGTGTTTTATGGGCCAATGGCAGTGTTCAGGTCGATGGGGCACAAGTAAGTTTTCTTCCCGGTGACACAGCTATGATCGTCGATTACGGCTCCACCAATGTGCTGTGCCCGGATGGTAAAAACCGTCGCGGTGCAATGCATGTGAGCCTTAACGGAGATTACCTGAATTACACGGGCCAGCTTAGCGCTCAACTTCTGGATTATTATCTGAATGATGATGAGATTGAAGGAACACAGACCCTGCAAAACTTCATCTCTGGTGGAAACTATGACTTGCAGATGCAGGTAATTGGAGGTGTTGTGACACAGACAACCGGAAAAGTATTCAATTGGGCAACATCAAGGACTTTGCGTTGGCTACAGGGTGCCCTGACCCCGGGAGATATTTCAGACGACAAGATCGCCATGCTGACTGGTTCAACCGTTACCGGGAATGTTGTGGGAGGGAACTCCTATGATGTTGAGGTGGCCAATGACCTAGAATATGGACGCGACTGCGAATGGATTTCCAAAGGTCTTATCAACATCACCATACCAGGGCTTCCGGTAGAAACCGGCAGTGTGGATTTTGGCAATGGTGAATGTGATGCCAAGGTACTATTCCTCTTTGGCGGAAGCTCCGTGCCTTATTTCATGGATTAGTTTTTGTCATCTCCGCATACTGATTACCTGTATAATCCCTTTCTGTCATGAATATTGTCAGACCTCTTGTTATTGTGGCTACCCTGAGCATAGCCTTTCTGCTATCCTCATGCCTGAAGGACTATGATCAGTACACCTACAAGGTGGCCGATTGGGAGCCCCTGCTGGCGGCCCCGCTCGTTTCGGCCTCCCTGGGGATGGATGATATTCTGAAAAATGTTGGCAGTAATATCATCGCAGACTCCACAACCGGTCTGGTTCACCTTATTTATGAGAGTGAGCAAATGGCTGCCAATGCAACCTCATATCTCGATATTCCTGACCAGGAACTGCAGACCAGTATAAACTTCCTGATGCCCCCCGGTGTGCCTCCAGGCGACAGCATCGTTATTGCATATGGTGACCCGGTCGTCGTTAATTTTCCCAATGGCGAGAGTGTCGATAGCATGCACGTGGATGCGCTGTTTAATATCAATCTGGTTTCCAATCTGAAACATTCCGGGAAAATCAAAGTGAATCTGCCTTTTGTGAAACGAAATGGCCAATCTATTTCCTTTGAAATAGCGCATATATATTCAGGTACCCTCCCGGTTTTAATCAATCAGGTCATTGATCTAACAGGTTCTGTTATTTATCTCAGTCAGGGGAGCAAAGGGCTTCGTAATACCATACAGCCTGATTACAAGCTGATTGTGTATGGCGACAACAATCAGGACACCGCCACTTATACCATTGATATGCACGACAAAATCGAGCAGATCAGGTTCCGGGATGTTTTCGGGCGACTGGGTACTTACACGGAAAGTTTTACGGATATCTTCGACATCGGCTTGTTTAACCAGGTCGAACTTGGTGAAGTCGATCTCGAAGAAGTCAGACTGGAAATAGAAGTAGATAATTCTTTTGGACTGCCTATTGAAGTCAATCCCAATGAGATATGGGCAAGCTCGACCGTCAACCCGCCCTACAAGGTCGTCATTGATGACCTGCCGGCATCAATCCTTATCCAGGCACCTCCAGTATCGGCAGCCGGCAGTTTCGCCAGATCCAATATCTCAATGAGCAGTCATGATGTCATTGAGGCATTCAAAATAGCACCCCAGCTGGTGTATTACAGTTTCACCGCCACATTGAATCCCCCCGGTACCACCGGCGATAATTTCATCCTCGATACCTCAGAGATTCGGTTCAGGTTTAAGGTAGATGTTCCGCTGGCAGGGAAAGTGGGTGGACTCGTGATGCAGGATACAGTGGAGTTGGATGTCGATAGCCTGGAAGAGGCACAATCGCTCACACTGCGCCTGGTCTTTGAAAATACTTTTCCCATAGAAGTGGATTTTCAAGCGTATATGTTTGGACCGGCTGAGCAAATCACCGATTCATTGTTTAATGGTATGACCAATCTTTTACCTCCTGGCATCATTGGCACCGGTGCCGACAAACGGGTCATCGCACCGGGGAAAAGATCCGTGGATATTACCCTGGAAGGCAGTAAGCTGGATGCATTTCTGGCTGCTGATAAAATTATCCTGAGGGGGCGGCTGAAGACAGCCGGACAGGACCTGGTCAGGGTATACGAAGACTATGAGATAAAGGTCAGGATGGGTGCTGCGGCTGCCCTCCGCATTCAAATCAACGATTAACACAGGTCCACAGGAATATGAAAAGAATTTTACCAGTTCTGCTGCTGATGACATTCGCCTGGGGCCAGGCTCAGGAGACCCAGATTATCCATCATATGAACTGGGTTCCGCAGTCATTGCGCTCGAACCCAGCCCAACTTCCTGATTATAAGTTTTTTATTGGCTTACCTGCTATCTCATCCATATATGCTGGTGTGGACCTTGGAGTATCGTTCCGGGATGTCGTTCAGGAATTGCCCAATGATACCTTTCTGATTGATCCCGGTTTTATTCTCTCAAACCTGGCGGACAAGAATTTTGTTGGTGTTACGGCAGATCTGGATCTGCTTTCCTTCGGGTTCCGGATCAAGCGCGCATACCTTACCATGAGCCTCGCAGAACGCAACCGCTTTCGTTTCGCATATCCCAAAAGCCTGCTGGAATTCTTGTGGAAGGGTAATGGTGCCTTCATTGGGGAGCCTGTCGACCTTAGCGCCCTTGCTGTAGAGGCCTCAGCCTATGGCGAGGCTGCTGTAGGGATGTCACTTCCGATTGGAAATCAATGGATTATTGCAGGACGTCTCAAATTGCTCTCTGGACTGGGACATGCGCATATTCAACCCAGTGCTTTTGAATTATATACAGACCCTGAATCCTTCGCCATCCGTATCCGTAGCGGGCTGGATCTCTATACAGCCGGAGCTGAGATCGATATCAGCAAGGAGCTGGATTTTAACTTTGAAGTGGATCCGGAATTGTTCATGTTTCGCAATCCGGGATTCAGTTTCGACGCCGCAGCCACTTTCATGCCTACAGATCGGTGGCGACTCAGTGCAGGGATTTTCGACATGGGTTCCATCCGGTGGGAGGCCGAAGCAAAACGCCACTATGTGAAAGAGGGTGAATACACCTTCAGCGGTTTGGAGATTGGTGATGTGTTCAAGGCAGATAGTGTGGATTTTACTGCGCAGCTCGACAAAATCGTTGACACACTTAAGATTATCTTTGATCTTCAAAGCGAGAAGACCTCTTATAGCCGGGCACTCCAGCCTTTGATTTTCGCTTCTGCCGAATATCAGTTTACACGAAACACTAGACTTGGCGCGCTTATGCGCGGTGAGTACTTCGCCGACAGGTTTTATCCGACATTCAACTTTGCACTACACCAACGCCTGGGTAGGGTGCTCTCATTATCAGGTTCATACACCATTAGGAACCGCAGCTACTATGACATTGGCGCAGGTCTGACGATGAAACTGGGACCTATGCAGTTGTATATCCTGGGTGATAACATCCTGAATGTTTTCTGGCCGGAACAGATGCGCAGTTTTTCAATTCACCTGGGGATGAACCTTGTGTTTGGTAAACCGATGGATCGGAAAGAGAAACTCATGAAGATGATGGAAGAAGAACCTTCGGAGACACTTTAAGGCATGTAGGACAGCTCAGTACTTCCTGCTTTGTTTCCTTACATTCGCTCTGGGACCTCTATCCCGAGTATCCATAAAGCATACTTCAGGGTTTCTGCCGTTAGCACTGCCAAAGCAAGACGGTATGCTCTTCTCTCAATGCTATCTGCCTTCAGTATAGGACATGACTGGTAGAATTGATTGAATTCCCGGGCCAGATCATAAGCATAGTTTGCGATGAGCGCCGGACTGTATGCCGATCCGGCTTCTTCTAGTCTATCCTGAAAGAGCATAATCCATTTTAGCAGTTCCTTTTCTTCGTCTTCAATGTTAAAGCCGGGTGCCGGAACACGCGCCTGGATCTCCATCGCATCCGCTTTTCGCTGGACCGAGCGAATACGTGCGTAGGTGTATTGAATGAAGGGTCCTGTATTACCATTGAAATCAACGGATTCCTCGGGGTTGAAGGTCATGGTCTTTTTTGGATCCACTTTTAGAATATAATACTTCAGGGCAGCCAGACCCACGATCCTGAACAGCTCAGTCGCTTCATCACCCTGTAAATCTTCCAGTTTCCCCAATTCCTCAGTGCGCTTTCTTGCGGTCTGCAGCATCTCGGCCATCAGGTCATCAGCGTCTACCACTGTACCTTCCCTTGATTTCATGCGCCCATGGGGCAATTCTACCATCCCATAACTGTAGTGCCGGATACGTTGACTCCATTCCCTTCCCAGCCGGGCCATGACTTTCTGCAATACATCAAAATGGTAGTTCTGCTCATTACCCACGACATACACCAACTCATCTGCTTCATAATCATCGTGCCGTAGCTGGGCGGTTCCTATGTCCTGTGTAATGTAAACAGACGTGCCATCTGACCTCAACAGCAGTTTCTCGTCCAGTCCTTCATTGCTGAGGTCAACCCAGACAGATCCATCCTGCCGCTTATGAAATACCCCCATATCCAGCCCTTCCTGAACCAGCACTTTACCAAGCTGGTAGGTTTGGGACTCATAATAGATTTTGTCGAAGTCGATGCCCAATTGATGGTAAGTCGCAGTGAATCCTTCGTAAACCCAGTTGTTCATCATCTCCCAGAGCGATCTCGTCTTTGCATCATTGGCTTCCCATTGTCGCAACATCTGCCGGGCCTCCTCCATGAGCGAAGATTGCTGCATTACCTCCTTCTCTTCCACGCCGGAGGCCATCAGTGCCGCCGCTTCTTCTTTGTAATACTGGTCGAACAATACATAATACTTCCCGACCAGGTGGTCACCTTTCATTCCAGATTTCTCCGGGGTTTCACCATTACCCCATTTTTGCCATGCCAGCATGGATTTGCAGATATGAATACCGCGGTCATTGACCAGGTTAACACGATATACCTGATGGCCATTGGCCATGAGCAGCCTGCTGAGCGAGAACCCAAGCAGGTTATTCCGGATATGGCCCAGGTGAAGGGGTTTGTTGGTATTGGGGGAAGAAAACTCAATAACAATCCTGCGACTTTCCTTGCCTTCAAAGCGCTCAGATATCGGCGCTCCTAACCACTGGCAGGTCTGATCAAGAAAGTAACCGTCGGTGAAGCAAAGGTTGAGAAATCCTTTTATGACGTTAAAGGACGCGATTTCCGGTATATGCTTTAGTAAAAAACGGCCAATCTCCTGGGCCGTATCCTCCGGGCTTCGTTTGGACAACCTGACCAGCGGAAATACGACCAGTGTTAAATCACCTTTTACATCCGGGCGCGTAGGTTCCAGGTTGATTTGCGCAATTGGAAAGCTTGCGTTAAAGCAGAGGGTTCCGGCCTTGACAATATGCTCGGTGATGCGGGCTATAATGGACATGGATGTTTTCTTTACTGCAAAAGTACAATTTCATCTGCCAAGCTGAAAGAACTGCCTGTTCCCTGGCATATTACTAAATAAGGCATCAGTCGTTCATCATCAGAATTCCATAGAATGCCATAAAAAAATAATATATGATCAGGTAGCCGTTTCGACAGCAAATCTATATAGTGAAGGTGACTTATTCACCGATGTTGATCAGTCTGTGCATAGGTAAATGGTTGTTAGATAGATTGATACTGAATCATTTGTTTTCATTTTTACACTTATATGCACGATTTACCTGCCCTCGATAAGGTACAGTGAGGCGGATTATAGTGAGGTGTTTTGTATAACAGTTTAAAAGTTCTACCTTTGCCATCGGAAATGAATCATCCTAATATACAATAACTTAACAAATTAATGGAGGACTTATGAAACGAAATGTAATCATCATTGGTGCCGCCGGTCGTGATTTTCACAACTTTAACACCTATTACCGGAACAATGAGCATTACAATGTTGTCGCATTTACAGCGGCACAAATTCCTGACATCGACGGTCGCAAGTACCCTGCTGCGCTCGCCGGCTCACTTTACCCAGATGGCATTCCCATTTTTGCCGAGGCAGATCTTCCCGGGCTGATCAAGGAACACAATATTCATGATTGTGTATTTGCATACAGCGATGTGACCTATCAGAAGGTAATGTCGGTGAGCGCCATCGTAAATGCCTGTGGCGCCAACTTCGTTCTCCTGGGTCCCAATGACACCATGGTAAAGAGCACCAAGCCGGTCATTGCCGTCGGTGCAGTCCGTACGGGTTGTGGCAAAAGCCAGACCTCCCGCAGGGTCATTGAGCTGCTCATGGAGCAAGGTCTGAAGGTGGTTGCTGTTCGGCACCCTATGCCCTATGGTGACCTCGTTGCACAGAAGGTGCAGCGTTTTGCCGAAGTCGCTGACCTGGAAAAACATAAATGTACCGTTGAAGAAATGGAAGAATATGAGCCCCATGTTGTTCGCGGCAATGTGATTTATGCAGGGGTGGATTATGAGGCCATTTTAAGGGCGGCTGAACAGGATCCTGATGGATGCGATGTCATCCTCTGGGATGGAGGAAACAATGACTTCCCCTTCTATAAGCCTGATCTCTGCATCACCGTTGTGGATCCTCACCGTCCGGGACATGAGCTAAGTTATTATCCTGGAGAAGTGACGTTGCGCCTGGCCGACGTGGTGGTTATCAATAAGATGGATAGCGCCAATGCCGATGCTATCCAGACCGTCCGCGAAAACATCGCCAAGGTAAATCCCCATGCCATCGTCGTCGATGGAGCCTCACCCATTAAGGTTGACGATCCTTCCATGATCCGTGGAAAACGGGTGCTCGTGGTTGAAGATGGCCCAACCCTCACACATGGTGAGATGAAGATTGGCGCCGGCACCGTCGCTGCCCAGAAATTTGGCGCTAGCGAATTGGTCGACCCAAGGCCCTTTACCGTTGGAAAACTATCAGAAACCTTCCGCATTTATCCTAATATCGGAACACTGTTGCCGGCCATGGGCTACGGTGAACAGCAGCTGAAGGACCTGGAAGCCACTATCAATGCCACAGATTGTGACAGTGTGGTGATCGGTACGCCAATTGACCTGAACCGCATCATCAAGATCACCAAGCCAAATACCAGGGTCTATTATGACCTGCAGGAAATTGGTATTCCTAACCTTGATGAGGTGATGAAAGAATTTATTGTCAAACACAAACTGGCATAAAGCATGAAGCGGTCCAATCGGGCCGCTTTTTTTTTCACTTTATGTTAACACACCTGAAGTCTCGCAGACAGAGTATATATCTTTAGCCCCCGGGATTTATCTTATACCAGCCTATGAAAAACAGAAGTCTTGTATCCATCAACGATTACTCCAAGGAAGAATATCTCAAGATCCTTGATCTGGCCGAGGAATTCGAGGCCCGGCCTACCCAGCGTATACTGGAAGATTATGTCGTCGCAACCTTATTCTTTGAACCTTCCACGCGTACACGGCTCAGCTTCGAAAGTGCCGTAACACGGCTGGGAGGTAAGGTGATCGGGTTTTCTGACTCGGCGTCATCCAGTACCCAAAAAGGCGAGTCACTCAGAGATACCATTCTGACTGTCAGTAACTACTCCGACCTGATCGTGATGCGCCACCCGCTGGAAGGCAGTGCCCGATTTGCCAGTGAGATTGCTTCAGTGCCCATTATCAATGCAGGTGATGGCGCCAACCAGCATCCAACACAGTGCCTGCTCGATCTGTATTCCATCCGCAAAACTCAAGGGACACTTGATAACCTTCATATTGCCTTCGTAGGAGATTTGAAATATGGCCGGACTGTTCATTCGAACGTGATCGCCCTCACGCACTTCAACTGCACTTTTCACCTCGTTTCTCCCGAAGAGCTGAAATTGCCCAGTGCCGTGAAACGTTTTATCAAGGATAAAGACCTGGCTTACCATCAGTATACCGAGCTGGCTGATGTGATACCGCAGGCAGATATTATCTATATGACCAGGATACAACGTGAGCGCTTCTCTGATCCTATTGAATATGAGAAGGTTAAGAATTCCTATATTCTCACCCTGGATATGCTCCAAGGATCGAAGGAGAATATGAAGGTGTTACATCCTCTCCCCAGGGTCAACGAAATTGAGGAAGCCGTGGACCTGAGCGAGAAGGCCTACTATTTCCAACAGGCCCTTAACGGGGTTTATGTCCGTCAGGCATTGCTGGCGAGTATTCTGGGATTGAAATAAATAACCTTTAAGCAGACTTTTGTTATGACTATATCATCAGACCGCAAAGAGCTAAAGGTGTCAGCCATTGAAAATGGCACCGTCATTGACCACATACCTGCACGCAGCCTGTTTCAGGTCATCAGTATTCTGAACCTGGACAAGATCAGGCAACAGATCCTTTTTGGCACCAACCTCGAGAGCAAAAAGTTCGGCACCAAGGGTATCATTAAGGTTTCCAATATATTCCTCAAACCAGAGGATATCAATAAAATAGCCCTGGTCGCACCGAGCGCTACCCTCATTACCATCCGCAATTATGAGGTGGTCGAGAAGAAGCAGGTGGAAGTGCCGGAGCAGATCAATAAGTTT
>Ga0208462_1001225_pt1 | contig 18476 bp, 16 predicted proteins | sample AD_SCU001_MetaG_FD_184452 | JGI IMG/M metagenome (GOLD analysis project Ga0208462, IMG submission 184452) | Active sludge microbial communities of municipal wastewater-treating anaerobic digesters from China - AD_SCU001_MetaG (SPAdes) (version 2) | ecosystem: Engineered > Bioreactor > Anaerobic...
CTGGCTTTTATATGCCTGAAAATGGAATTGCACTGGCGGTCAAACCCTGTAGGTAAAGTGCGTAAAAATCTGCCTTTCTTCAAAGAATTGGTCTATGAAAATTTTACACAAAAAAATTGACAGTACCATACATCCGGACAAAAGAACCGTAGGTGCTTTCAAAAAAAGAATTATTCATGATATTGATGGCGACCAGCGCCGGGGCGATGAAACTTACGTAGGATACCTGGGTTGTACCATAGCGAATATTGCCGATCAAACCGCTGAAGCCGACACCAAATGCGATCAGATAAAATAATGGTTCTAAAAAGGGGGGCAGAAAATTGATCTTCCAGCTTGTACGGTAGACGGCCAGATTCCTCTGCCAGACTCGCACAAACCGCCAGGAAATATCTATTTTCATTCTCTCAGCTCCCGGCCCGTCAGGATCAGAAATACATCTTCCAGAGAGGCGGAGCGCAACAAACAATCCTTGTTATCAAAACGACTGCAAAGATCGCGGTAAAGGTCATGCTCCTCGGCGGCATAAATAATCAGGCGATGCCCGAGATTTTCCTGCCAGACGTCTTTTCCCTGGATGTACTTTATGAGATCCGGCCCCGGCTCGGTCACTTCGATAATGTGGTGACCGGTATATTTGCTGATCAACGCCTGCGGTGACCCCTGGGCCAGAATAGTTCCATTATCCATGATCACCAATTCGTCGCAAAGACTCGCCGCTTCGTCCATATAGTGGGTTGTCAGCAAAATGGTCAGGCCCTGCTCTTTCAGGGCTTCCAGTTTATCCCAGACCTGATGCCGCGACTGGGGATCAAGGCCAATGGTCGGTTCATCAAGAATCAAGAGCTCCGGCTGGTTGATGAGCGCGCGGGCGATGATCAACCGGCGCACCATCCCCCCCGAAAGCTCGGCCACCTTGGAATTGCGCCGCTGCTCCAGAGCAAAAAAACGCAATAATTCCATTGTTCTGTCCTGGGCTGTTTTTTTATCGACATTAAAATAGCTCGCGAATATTTCAAAATTCTGCAGCACATTAAGATCGGGATCGAGGGTGTTTTCCTGCTGGCAGACGCCGATCCGCGATTTGATGGCCCGCGCCTGTGTCTTGATGTCGAGCCCAAAGACGAAAAGATCACCGGCGGTCACCGGCGATGCACCGTAGATCATTTTGATGGTTGATGTTTTGCCAGCGCCGTTGGGACCGAGAAAGCCAAAGCACACGCCTTTTTCCACGGTGAAGGAAATCTCACGAACGGCGACGAAATCGCCAAATGATTTCTTTAAATTCGTCGCCTTAATCAACGGCTGATCATTATCCATGTTTGCTTTATTCTTTGTCCTCTGCTTACTGGAGAGGCAACATTACGTGATTCAGGGTTGAATTGTCAACAAGAAGGAATTTGATCTTTTCTGTTGATAATGTTCAGTTTTGTTGTTAGTAGTACAAATCATTCTACTTTTGAGGTATTTATATGACCCATGGCCAAATAAAAATTGAAGTGATCAGTGAACTGACCGGCGATCCCGAGTCAAAAGTGACCTTTGTAGTTAATTTAATGCGAGACTTGATGCAAGTCGACGAGGACTTCTCCCTCAATGAAAAGTTGTCGCCACGCCAGGCCGCCGCCCTGCGCCGTAAGCTGAAAAAAGATAAGGAGTTGCTTGAGTGGTACAAGGTGGGCTTGCGTTATTGTCAAATGCTGGGGATTTAAATTTCAGATTAAAAAGAAAAAAGTCCGGTAAATATTTACGCAGTCATTTTCTGAAGCTCATCAAGAGCACGATTCGGCTATGTTTCTTGACGGCTATGGCGTAGATGTGGCTCTTTGCCAAGTATCTTCGTCAAGCTAATAGACGATTGTTTCAACAAATTAAAGCTTCTTCTTCTTTCTTCCGATAAAAATAAGCATTTATATTGAAGATATCAGCATTAACGGGGGCTAATCCAAGTTATGCTTTCAGCTCAACGATTCAGCGCATTTCAAATAAATTCATACAGAAAGACCGTGACCAAGCCGTTACAGGCCTTCGCACTTTTGATAGCACGAAGATTCCGGTCTGCGAGCCTGAGATTCAAGATTGCTTTCTTCACGGTTTTACTTCTCACTTGCATATCTTTTATGCTTTGCATCATGACTATACAGATTATGGACAATTACATACTGAATGAGGTTATCAAGAGAGGAGAATCGGTTGGCAAGAGCATTGCCGCATCGGCAGGGTATAGTCTTTTATCAAAAGATCTTCTGGGGTTGGATACTCTTGTTTACAACGCCAAGGCCTCGAACAGCGATATGCCTTATGTGGCTATCGTCGATTCAACGATGAAGGCCATTGTTCATAGTGATGCCCCGTTAATAGGGGAGACCATGATCATCACAAACGGCCGTCTTTTCAGAAAAACTGCTGACGGAACAACAATAAGAGAATTGTCGAAATCATCAGGCACCGTTTTTGAAATAGTCTGTCCGATTATTTTCATGAAGAAACCTCTGGGCAATGTGGTACTCGGCATTAACCGATCAGTTCTGATTGAGGCAGAGAAAAAAATCACGGACAGAATTTTAATTATCTTTGGAATTATTGTTGTTCTTGGGACTTTTGCCAGCTCATTGCTGGCGTCTTTCCTGATAAAGCCTATAAAAGAACTTTCTATCGGTGTAAATGAACTGAAAAACGGTACAGTTAATAAGCAACTCATTATCTATTCTCAAGATGAACTTGGTCATTTAACGCGTGATTTCAATGAAATGTCCTCAAAAATAGCAGAGCAGAACGGGAAACTGAATAAATACGCCCACGATCTTGAAGAAGCGTATGTTTCCATCGTAAAAGTTGTAGCAGCAGCTATAGATGCACGAGACTCATACACTCACGGGCATTCCGCGCGTGTTGCTCAATTTTCCCATCTTATTGGCCAACAAATTGGGTTTTCCGAAGACGAATTGATGGATCTGGAGGTAGCTTGCCTCTTTCATGATGTGGGTAAGATAAAGACTCCTGATTCTATTTTACTTAAACAAGGGAAACTTAGCCCGGTAGAGTATGATGAAATGAAGCGGCATGTGGAGTACGGGGCGGAAATCCTTAGTCGGGCGCCGTCTCTGGCCAAATATATTCCTTCCACTCGCCACCATCATGAATGGCATAATGGCCATGGCTATCCTGATAGATTGGCAGGAGATAATATTCCTTTGTTTGCAGCGATAATAACCATTGCGGATACGTTTGATGCAATGACATCGGACAGGCCATACAGAAAAGCACTCTCCGAGGAAAGCGCTTTAAATGAGATTAAGCGCATGTCAGGCGTACAGTTCCGTCCGGACATTGTGGAGATATTTATTGATCTGATGGAAAAGCAACGCCGGCATGATCCGCCGTTGTCTATTTTTAAGGTAGCCTGATGATGGAATTCTTTAGATGTAAATTAATCGTCTTTCTAGTTGTGCTCTCCTTTACCCTCCAGTCTTGTACGGGAATAGAAAATCTGGTTTCATCAAATAAATCTAATCAAACATCGTCGAAAACCAGGCCTTCTTCCCAGGCGTCCAGTCGATCACCTGCTCACGTGGAAAATTTAGCCCAAAAACATATCAGGGCAGGAAACTACCAAAAGATGATCAACACCTATAATTATGAACACCTCAAGCAACCGCGGGATGTACAACTCATGCAAGGATATGCCAGGAGTCTCAACAGCATTAAGACAACCGCCGACAACGCTTACGAACAAAAGAACTATGCATCTGCGGGCAGGATCTACTATATTTTACAGAAAAATTATGGCAAATTTAATCCTATTGTTCAAATGCTTTCATTTAATAACGCTTACTTAAGTACCAGACTTTTTTACTGCAAAAAAAATCTTTCCATTCAGGGATTTCAAGAATACAGGAAAGGTAACATTAATAGCGCACTTGTGTCCTGGCAAGACGTTCTGGAAATCGATCCCAATAATACAGAAATCAAAGAGGCTATCGAGAAGGCAAAACTGCAACAAAAGAACCTCGCACAAAAGAGATAGATCCTTAATCATTCTTCTGACCGGCATGTTAGGATAGCGACCCGACTGTTGCCAAAATTAATAAGGGCAGGGTCATTTCTGACTCTGCCCTTTATGCGGATTTGTGCGCTCAACTGACTAATCTGGTCTATTTAAAAATAGAAAGAACGGCCTTTCTGATTTTGTCCAGCCCTCCCTGATTCTTCAAAATCTCTTGCAGTTCTCCAGGATCCAGATGCAGTGCGCCACAGTTTTCATTCACGCAAATATCCACCGTCACCGGGCCGTAACTTACTTCCGCCAGGCTCGGAGTACCGCAGCGAAAACAGTGGGTTTTGTGTTCTTCTCTGTAGCTCTTGTTTGATTCGTGTGCTATCTGTTCGCGCAGCTTCATGATTTTCTTTTTTTCTTGTTCTTGGAAATACATCTCTTCGTGGTCGCCTGTTTTGATCATCACAGATACTTTTTCTTTAGCCATTGAGACCTCCTTTTTCAACAAGACTGAATCCTGCCGAATCCTAAAATTAAATATGTTACTTAACAACCGGGATAATTATATGAATATATATATTTACATGTCAATCACTTTAATATACCTGTCCAGCCAGTTGGAAAAGATTCTGTTTTTTACGAAATAGCGATGTCCTGTTGAAAATAAACAAGGGAACCGCCGCGGCCTTCCTTCCTCAACCCATACCCCGGCTTGTCAAAGTCATGGTTTTTCTCTCGCGTCATTTCTGACCAGTTTTTCAGCATAACGCTAAATAACTTGAAGGAAAATCCGTAAATAGCCCTTTCCTGGTGAGGGGAAAAGGGAGGTTTCCAGATTAATGCGGACGTTGCGCTCCATACAGAAGGAGGAAATATTTCAACAAAACGTCGAATGGGTTAAGGGCGTTCTGCAGACGATCAATCAATTTAAGGCCATGGGCGTGCGTTTTGCGGCTAGCATCACACTGCAGCGAGGAGAGGGCCAGACAGCTTTTCGGCCATAAGTACCAGGATCATTTTATTTCTCTGAGCACAGGCAGCGTCATCACGATTAACGATCTGCAATAGATATCGACCGGGCCTGAACATTATCGCCGGTGCGTTCCGGAAATGTTTCTTTGGAGGTATAATCCGGAGCTCTTCCGCATAAAGAGGAGCACTCCGGTACAATTTAACGGGAGGCTCTCAATAATTCCTCCAACGCATGCGCCGGCATTGGTTTGTAAAAAAAGTAGCCTTGAATCTCGTCGCACATGCTCCGAGTTAAAAACGAAAATTGTGTTTCCGTTTCAACGCCCTCGGCAATCACATTCAATCCCAGGCTTCTGGCCAGAACAATAATCGCTTTCGTGATCGCCTCATCTTTATCGCTCACATCGATGCCCTGCACAAACGGCATGGCAATTTTAATTTTGTCTACGGGCAAAGTCTTTAAATAACTCAAGGAAGAATACTCCGTGCCGAAATCATCAATGGAAATGGAAATACCCGTATTCTTAAGCTGATTCAGGGTATGAACAACATATTCCGTGTCCTGCATGAGCATGCTTTCCGTAATTTCCAACTCCAGGTACCGGGGATCCAAGCCTGTTTCTCTTAGAATATTCTTCACCTGATTGGTGATGTCCGGATTTTGAAACTGCCTTATGGACAGGTTGACTGCAATGCGGAGGTTAACGAGGCCTGCATCCTGCCAGGCCTTATTCTGACGGCACGCGGTGCGCAATACCCATTCTCCTATCGCAATGATCAAACCGTTGTGTTCCGCAATAGGAATGAATTTCCCCGGCGGAATCATACCGTATACCGGATGATTCCAGCGAATCAAGGCTTCCAGTCCAATAATTTTATTATTCTTAGAGTTCACCTGCGGCTGATAATACAACTCCAGCTCATTGCGATCGAGAGCGCAGTACAGCATATTGCTTAATTTCATGGTCTCAATGACATTTGTTTTCATAACCGATGTGCAGAGAGCATATTGGTTCCGTCCTTTTTCCTTTGCCTTGTACATGGCAATATCCGCATTCTTAATCAGCTTCTCAGCATCCTCGCCATCGGTGGGGTAAATGGCGACACCAACACTGGTTGTGATAAAGCAATCGTTATTGTTCAGTCTGAAAGGTTGGCGGAAGCAGCCGAGAATTTTTTCCGCTACTAATTTAATATTTTCCAGACTCTCTTCATTCTCGATCATGATAACGAATTCATCTCCGCCAACTCGAGCGACCAAATCAGATTGTCGCATGGTATGCAGCAGCCGGTTGGAAACCTCTTTCAATAATTGATCTCCAACGGCATGCCCCATGCTGTCATTGATCATTTTAAAGCCGTCCAGATCCAGAAACATGATTGCCAGCATTTTTGCCATACGCTTTGCCAGAGACATGGCATGGTTCAGTTGATCAATGAACAACAGACGGTTAGCCAAACCGGTAAGATAATCATGATAAGCAAGATACTTAATCTCCTCCTGTATCTTCTCCCGGGTGGTTATTTCCTCGCGCAGATTATTATTGGCTTCGATAAGCTGTTCCTGAATTTGTTTCCGTTTATTGTTGTCCACGTAACTTTCGATAAGATAACGTTTTCCCTTATATCTGATCGGCACAACAGTTTTTATAATAGACATTTTTGTTCCGTCTTGCAGAAGCATGACGCGCTCTGAATTATCAACTTCCTGCCCCAGATCGGTGATGGGGCATTTGCCTATCTCCGCCGGACAAAGCAGCTTGTGGCATACATGGCCGACAATCGACTCCTCGGTGTAACCACCCATGCTCAGAGCTTTGGAATTGGCGTAAACGATATTATGGCTCGCGGCGTCAACAATGACGACCCCGAAGCCGAGCGCTTCGAGTATGGACGGCGCAAAATCATCGGTAATGTCAATGTCTGAATGAATGATATATGCGCATGCCGCTTCGCTATTTTTATTCATAACAGGTAGCCCCTCTGTATTGGAATTATAAGCTGTATCCCGGACGTTCCGCCTTGTCTTTACCCGGAAGAAATGTTGCTGTTTTTTTATCGGCAAAAGAAAGTATTTCTTGAAACCGCGCCAGGGCGCCGGGGTCTTATTTTCTTAACATGACCCCGCTTTTCAATACGCCAGCCAAGCTCGTCGCTACGCTGCCTGCCTCCTGCCCCGGAGCACTTCGTCGGCCAACGATTTCACCTGCCGCTGTTCGATTTTTCCCCACCGCAGTCCCATCCGCACTGCTTTCATAAAATATTTAACAAAATTAAATATTAACGCCGATGATTTCGTGTTATAATTAAAAACATTTTTGCAACTGGTGCTTACCGGTTTGATGGTAATTAACTTCACTTTTAAGTCAGGAGGCGTTGCGTGAATTTGGCGGAATTATTTTCTTTAAAAGGGAAAGTTGCCCTGGTTACGGGCGGAGGCCGTGGTCTTGGTAAATTTATCGCGACGGGGCTGGCGGAGGCCGGCGCCGATTTAATATTAACATCCCGAAAAATAAAAAACCTGAAAGACACAGCACGGGAGTTGGAAGAAAATTATAAAATACGGGCTTTTGCCGTTACCTGCGACCTGAGCAGGGAAGACACCATTGAACCCATGCTGGAGGAAGCACGAAAGCAATTCGGGCATATTGATATTCTGGTCAATAACGCCGGGGTAACCTGGGGCGCACCCACGCTGGAATTCCCGCAGGAAAAATGGGATCAACTCTTTGATGTCAATGTTCGCGGACTCTGGATAATTACCCGGAAAGTTGTCCGCATCATGAAAAATCAGGGCGGCGGCAATATCATCAACATTTCTTCCATCATGGGTTTTCGCGGTTTCCCTGATGAATTGCAACCGACGATTCCTTATAATCCCACCAAAGCAGCCGTTAACTCGCTCACTATGAATCTAGCCGTAAAACTGGCTCCCTACAACATCCGGGTCAATGCCATCGCCCCCGGTTTCTTCCGCACGAAGATGATGGCCTACATTGAAAAACCGGCATATAAAGAACAGTACGAAGCAACCTTGTGCACTATTCCCATGCACCGCTTTGGAGAAATTGATGATATCAAAGGGGTTGCCGTGTTTCTCGCTTCCGCCGCATCGTCTTATATGACCGGTCATGTCCTGATTAATGATGGCGGCCTGCTGGCCGGATAGAAATTGCGTACAAAATACGTTGGCAAAGCCAACCCCGGTCTACACTTGGGCGGGCTTTACCAACAAAGAAAGTGCGAGACGGTAAAGGAATTACGGAATCGTAATACCACCCTCAACAAACATTACAGTCCCTGTTATATACGAAGCCATATCTGAACAAAGAAAAGCGACCAGCGGAGCAACATCCTCCGGCTCCCCTAATCTGCGCATCGGGATGCCTTTGAGGTATTTATTCAGCATCGCCTCGTTCTCCAGCAGATGTTTGATCAGTTCAGTGCGAATCCAGCCGGGAGCCACGGCGTTGACATTGATGTTGTACCTGACCATCTCCATGGCCGTAGCCTTGGTTAAATGAGCGACAGCCGCTTTGCTGGCATGATAGACCGCCTGGCCCGGTGCGGCGATATAGGCACCGACCGAAGCAACGTTAACGATCTTGCCGTATTTCTGGGCGATAAGATGAGTACAAGCCGCCTTGGTGAACAGGAACATGCTCTTAACGTTGGTATCCATTACAGTGTTGTACTCTTCTTCACTGGTTTCCATCAGCGTCTTGGGCATCTCCATGCCGGCATTGTTGACGAGGATTTGCAGGCCGCCCAGTTCGGCAACCGTCTTTTCCACGACAGAGGCAACGGCGGCGGCGTTTGTTGCGTCTGCCGAAACAGCCAGCGCCCGGCGTCCCATTTGACGAATTTCCTCGGCAGTCTGGTTTATCTGTGACTCAGTGCGGGCAGTCACACATACATCAGCTCCTGCCTTAGCCAGCGCCAGGGCGATAGCTTTTCCAATACCGCGTCCCGCTCCCGTAACAAGAGCAACCTTTCCGGAAAGAGCAATTTCAATGGCCATTTTATTCTCCTTTCACTGAAAAAAAAATTGATGAAAATACTTCACTCAACGTCGGATGGAAAATAACCTGCTATTAGAACTTAACTTTGGGCGCCGTCTGCGCTTCTTTCGGGGCTTCAAAGAATGCGGCTTCTTTAAACCCAAACATACCGGCCAGGATATTGGCCGGGAATGATCTTATTGCTTCGTTATAATTTTTCACCTGTTCGTTATACCTCATCCTTTCCACGGCGATTCTGTTTTCCGTCCCTGCCAGTTCATCCTGCAGTTTCATAAAGTTCTGGTTGGACTTCAAATCCGGATATCGCTCCACAACGACCATCAGTCTGCTTAAAGCGCTGCTCAATTCGTTATTGGCGGTAATTTTATCCGGAACAGTTCCCGCCCCGCCTACTTTGGACCGGGCATTGGTCACTTCCACCAGCACATCACGCTCCTGCTTCGCGTAGCCTTTGACGGTTTCCACCAGATTGGGAATCAGGTCGTAGCGGCGCTGCAGCTGGTTTTCCACCTGCGACCACGCCGCTTTGATGGCCACATCCATTTTCACAAATTTGTTGTAGTTGCCGGCAAAGAAAGAATAGACGAACATGCCCAGAACAACAATACCCGCCAGCACAAACAGAAAAGATTTCTTTTTGGTATCCATTTTTACCTCCACCAGTTAGATTAAGCTTCCATCTTATAATTGATCAGCCATCTTACAGATATCATTAATTTCCTGTAAATATTTTCTGAAAATATCTGCAACTTCCGCACCTGAAAACTTATCTTTACCTTCTTTGATGTCAGCACAGAACATAAATACCGACGTGTCCATGGTAAAGGTTTTTCCCATTTCCTTGATGATCTCGCGTCTGCCCTGCTGCATCTTTCCCGTTTTATAATACAAAAGGGCGTTGAAAATCGCCAGAAAAGCCGTCAACGACCGGCTGATAAGCGAACGCAGGCGCCTCGGTTTACCTTCCGCATCCAGGTATCCCTCCCGCAGCAGCAGCAGCTTGCTGCGCAGCTCTCTCTCTATTTGCAGACGCAGATCGGCCGGCTTAACAGTTAATTCCGCCAGAATATCTTCCCCGTAAATCAGGATGTGGCTGTTTTTCATCCCCAGAAATTCAATGGGATAAGAATCGAGGGAAGATTCAACGAAATTTTTGCTCATAATCAACGGTATGGCGACGCTGCGTTTTCGCCAGGATTGAACCGTATCCAGAACATCCGTAAATTTATCCAGCCCGGCAGGCGTGAGAACGACCAGCAGGTTTATATCCGATTTGCTGCGGATGTACGAGCCCGAGGCGGCGCTGCCGTAAATAATCAGCGAAACAAGCTCCTTACCGAACACCTTTAAATAATCCTGTGTTAAGGGCACGAAAATGTCTTGTGGCTGATCTGGTATTTTTGTCATAAGTTTAACCCGTTATTTTTTAGTAATCGCCTCCGGCTCCGCCGCCGCCGCTGCCGCCACCGCCGAAGCCGCCAAAGCCTCCCCCAAAACCGCCGCTGTAACCACCGCCACGGCCGCCGCCGCTCATCAGCAGCAGCAATAACCAGGGAAGCACCGATCTGCCGGTTTTGGTGCCGAAAAAGAAGAAAGCCAAGATCAGGAGAATAATCAACGAAGAAATGTTGATGCCTTTCGGCTCTGTCCGCGCTTTCGGCTTCATCGGAGCAGGAGAACCGCTCAATTCAACATTGGCGTCTTTGGCGATATAAGAGCTCAGCACATACATGGTGTCGTAAAAAGCCTGGCCGTAATTTCCCGCCTGAAGTTGAGGCTTGAAATACTTGTCCCGAATTTCACCAACGAGACCGTCCGGCAGAATACCTTCCACCCCGTAGCCGGTCTCGATGCGGATTTTTCTTTCCTTGACGGTTAAAAATATCAAGACGCCTTTATCTTCACCTTTTTTCCCGATGCCCCACGCCTGATACAGCTTGTTGACGTACATGCTGGTTTCTTCCCCCTCGCCGATTGTAGGCACCGTTACTACAACAATAGCCGTCCCGGTCTTTTGCAGCACTTCCCGGGCGAGGGCTTCCATCTTTTCCTCGCTGGCCGGGTCAATGAGATTGGCAAAATCATTGACGGCCCCCCGCGGCTGAGGAAATTTTTCTGTGGCCAACAAAGTAGTAACGGCCGGCACTACAAACAGCAGCGCCAAAAGAGCCATGATCACTTTGCCGTTTTTTATCATCTGCATTATTTTATTTATCAAACACCACTCAAAGTCATGAATTCAAGTACTACAGTCCCCTCTTTTCTAAAGAGGGGTTGGGGGAGATTTTACAAAGTGTAACAAAAATCCCCCTGTATCCCCCTTTACGAAAAGGGGGATTTGGAAGGCAACTTTCTTAAGGCAATTACCTTGAAATACCGTAATGTCTAATTTACCTTGAATAATTTATGCATTGTGCAGACAATGCCTGTCCGTGTCAAGCTGGAATATTGGCCGTAAAATCACCTTGCATTAGCTGGCATTGCATAATAGACAAGCGCCTGAAGAAGGAATATTTCTTGAGAGAACTTGACTTCCGGCAGTCCGGAAAACTTATCATATGCACCCGAAAATTATTCTGATTCATCCACCGGTCAGCAAACCCGCCGAACCGCCGGCCGGCCTCGCCAAACTCGCCGGCTGCCTTCAGGCAAACTGCGTCGGGCACGAAATAATAGACGCAAATCTGGAAGGTCTTCTTTATCTGATAGCCAGCCCGGTTCCGGAAACTGGGAAAAATGACCGTTGGACCGCCCGCGCCTGGAAGCACCGGGAAAAGAATCTATCCGCTTTGCGCGACGGCAAAATTTACCAGAGCAGGAGCCGCTACCAGCGGGCTGTCGCCGACATCAACCGTATGATCAGCCAGGCGGGAAAGGCTTGCAGCATTGATCTGTCTCTGGCCGATTATCACGATTCACTTTTAACCCCCGTTAAAAGCGGTGACCTGCTGAAGGCCGCCGCAACGCCGCAGAACAATCTTTTTTTTCCCTACTTTGCCTTCCGCCTGGAAAACGCCCTGAAAGAAAATCCTGAATTCATAGGATTTTCCCTGAATTATCTCAGCCAGGCGCTTTGCACCTTCGCCATGATCGGATTTATCCGCCGCCGGAATCCTCGTCAAAAAATCATACTGGGCGGATCCCTGACAACTTCGTGGGCCAAGATAAAAGGCAATAAAAATGTTTTCGGCGGTCTGATTGATGAAATTGTCGCGGGGGCCGGTGAAAAGCGGCTGCTGGATTTGCTCGGCTGCAAAGATGGAAAAATCGACACACCGCCCGATTACCGGAGCTTTCCCGTCAATGATTACCTTTCACCCGTTCCGATACTGCCTTTCTGCACGGCACGGGGCTGCTACTGGCGGCAGTGTTCTTTCTGCCCCGAAAAGGCCGAAGACAGCTTCTATTTTCCGCTATCCCCGGCCCGGGTACTGTCTCAGTTGCAAACCCTCGGCAGCCAGATGCATCCCGGTTTGATTCATCTGGTGGACAATGCCGTAAGTCCGGCAATGCTCCATGCACTGGCCCAAAACAGCCCCGGCGTCCCCTGGTACGGATTTACACGATTTACCCAACAGCTGACCGATGAGGATTTTTGCCGTTCACTTCAAAACAGCGGCTGCGCCATGCTCAAACTCGGCATCGAATCGGGCGATCAGGCGGTGCTGGATGCGCTTCACAAGGGAATTGATTTGCCGACGGTTTCGCGGGCATTAAAAGCAATCAAAAAAGCAGGCATCGCCACCTACGTTTATCTGCTCTTCGGCACGCCGCCGGAAACTGCAGAAAGCGCCGGGAAAACCTTGTCCTTCACCGTAGAGCACCACGATTGCATCGATTTTTTGAACCTGGCGATTTTTAATTTGCCGGTATTGAGCGCCGAGGCGCAAAGTCTGGAGACCCTGACTTTTTACGACGGGGATTTGTCTTTGTACAAAGACTTCGTGCATCCCCTGGGCTGGCAGCGTGCAGATGTGCGCAGATTTCTGGAGCGGACGTTTAAAAGGCATCCCGCTGTCGCCGCCATTATCCAACGCACCCCGGATTATTTCACGTCCAATCATGCGCCGTTCCTTATCCCGGACAAAGCCGCCTTGCCCGTTTGCAGCCGCACAGCGGCAAGTGCAAGTATTGAATGATTGCGGCAAAAAATGTAATCAACTTTTGCCGATATCTTCCAGGGCTTGTTTTGTCGACGTCTCTGCCTCCAGCAGCCGCCAAATTTTTCCCCGCACGACTTCCACCAGAGTGTCCTCCCGAATGATAAACGCATCCCGCAGCACTGGATTGTTCAGTAACTCGCGAATTTCCGCCGGCGGCTTTCCGGTCAGTTGGGCAAGCTGCGGTAAATGCTCCGCAATTATGACGCCGGGATTTTCCAGAAAATAAAGGATGATAATCAGGCGAGTACGCAGGCTGGCCAATTCTTCAACGGCCTGATTGGAGTTTTTCAAACGGCGGGAAAATTCCTGAAGCATATGCATGGCCACATCCCGGCTCTCTCTCACCAGATCATGAAAAGTGTCGCCGTCAATGACTGCGATCTGACTGTCTGCAATGACGCGTGCTGTCGCCGACCGCGGAATATCTATCAGCACAGCCATTTCGCCGAAATATTGGCCGGGATTTATTTCCGCCAGTACTTTTCTCTCCTGAGAACCAACATTTTTTTCCAGGTGAACGCAACCGGAAAGCACATAAAACATTTCCTTTCCGCCGTCGCCTTCATGAAAGATGATGTCGCCTTGCTCATAGACACGGCCAAATTTTTTAAAAAGACGTTCGTCGACTTTTCTTGTCGTTTTGCGGGATTTGAGTATCGCTTCTTCGAGCAGAAGAATATCCCGCCGCTGATAAGAAGAAATCATCTCCGCGCAGAACAGAAAGATTAAAGCAATATAAAATACGCCGACAACGAGAATGACTACTGCCTCCAGAGATCCGAAAATCACATCGTAGCGGGTGTAGTTGGCGGCATACCAAGCGAAAAACTGTTTGGCTGCTTCCAGCAGTAATGCGCAGACGGCGCTGCCCGCTATCACAACGGCCGGTTGAATGCTGGCCGTCGGAATTACCCTGTAAAGAACAATCAAAAAGAGAGTCGTGATTAAATACGGTACGATATAGCCCAGCAGGAAGGCGGACGCGGTCGAGACTGAAATGCCGAGAGACTCCATGAGCAAGACCGGCTGAGCAACCAGCAACGCCATGACATAACTGATCGCGATAGAGGCAATGCCAACCAGCCAGGCCAGCGGAATCATGGCCATCGCCGTAAGCTTCGCCTCAAAAAAATTGCGTTTTTTAGGGGAACGGAAAATGACATTCAGGGCCGTAGCCATGGAATCAAAAATCGCGGTGGAAAGCCAGACCAGTCCCAGCACGCCGGCCCACCCCAGAACATTCTTTTTCTGATCAATCTGGCCGAGTTGCGCCAGCAGTTTTTCGGAAAAAAAACCGTTGATAATGGCTTCGGTAATGTACGCCTGGAAAGCCGGATAAGAATCGAACATATATTGTGCAACAACAATGGACAGGATGTACAGTGGAATGGCGGAAAGAATGGCGTAAAGAGCAATGGCCGCAGCCTGATTAGTATCGCCGTTGAGACCGAAATTTTTAATTGCATCAACCAATACTTCCCCACCGCCGGCGGCTTGCATCCTCAGATTATCCTGTTTTTGTCGCCAACGGATAGGTTTCATTTTTTTCGCTCCGCCATAATTGACATCTCGAAATATCGGGTTCAATTATCATTGTGCTTGATTTTATGATGTAATTTTCTCTTTTCATTCTGCCTTAAATGAGGTACGTTTGCAACGAAATAAAGGTGAAATTATCGATGCTAAAATCACGTCTCATGATATTCCTTTTTATTGCCGCGCTTCTTGTCGTCGCCTGCAACAACGCACCGACAACGAATGAGACAAATGACCGCACGCCAAAAGAGAAGGCCTACGGGGATATCATTGTCCACGGCGGCATAGGCGACGCCAGCAACCTGATTCCACTTCTGGCCTCTGACAAACCCTCCCACGACATTGCCGGCATGATCTACAACGGTCTGGTCAAATACGACAAAAATATGAACATTACCGGAGATTTGGCAGAATCATGGGATGTCTCGAAAGACGGTTTAGTTATCACTTTCCATTTACGCAAAGGCGTCCAATGGCACGACGGCCAACCATTCACCGCCGCCGATGTGCTTTTTACCTATCAGGCGACGATTGATCCGAAAACTCCCACGGCGTACGCCGGTGATTTTCTGAAAGTAAAAAAAGCGGAAGTCCTGGACGAATACACCTTCCGGGTGACGTATGATAAACCCTTTGCTCCGGCGCTCATCAGTTGGGGAGCGGCGGTTCTGCCCCGGCATCTGCTGGCGGGTGCTGATATTACCCGCAGCCCGCTTGCCCGCCATCCGATCGGTACCGGCCCGTATAAGTTCAAGGAATGGGTGGCCGGTCAGAAAATCGTCCTGATTTCCAATACCAATTACTTTGAAGGCAGGCCTTATATAGACGGTTACATTACCCGCATTATTCCGGATATGGCGACACTCTTTCTGGAACTGCGCAGTCAGGGAATCGATATTTCCGGATTGTCTCCCCTGCAATTCACCAGGCAGACCGAAAACAAATTGTTTCGGAACAATTTCAACAAATACAAGCACTTAGCTTTCGCCTACACTTTCCTGGGATATAATTTGAAAAACCCGCTTTTTACCGACAAACGGGTAAGACAGGCCATGTCGTATGCAATTAATAAAGAAGAGATCATCAGCGGCGTCCTTTTGGGTCTGGGAAAACCGGCCACCGGACCTTTCAAACCGGGTACCTGGGCCTATAACGGGAATGTAAAAATCTATCATTACAATCCGCAAAAGGCCCGGGCGCTGCTTTTGGAAGCGGGCTGGCAGGATGCCAACGGCGACGGCATTCTGGAAAAGGACGGCAGACCTTTTGTTTTTGAACTGGTTTTGAGCCAGGGCAATGAAACGCGGCAGAAGTGCGCGGAGATAATTCAGCGGCAGCTCGCGGAAGTGGGCATATCGGTAAAAATCCGGGTGCTCGAATGGGCCGCTTTTATTAATGATTTCATCAATAAACGGCGTTTTGACGCCGTTATTCTGGGTTGGACGATCCCTCCTGACCCCGATGCCTATGATGTCTGGCATTCCAGCAAGACGGCGCCGGAAGAATTGAATTTCATTTCTTATCAAAACGCCGCAGTGGATGAGCTGCTGGAGCGGGGCCGCAGCACTTTTGATCAAAAGGAAAGGAAAAAATATTATGACCGCTTCCAGGAAATCCTGGCGGAAGATCAACCCTATACCTTTCTCTATGTACCGGACGAGTTGACCATCATCAACAAGCGTTTTCGCGGCATTGAGCCCGCCCCCATCGGCCTGTATTACAATTTCATCAAATGGTACGTTCCCCGCGATGAACAGAAGTTCGTTATGACGCCATAATTGTTTTATTCCATTTCCAAATCAAAGATGATACCGCGGCGGCAACCACCCCCTACCCCCGCCAGCCAATGCTGTTGAATTAAGAAAAGGCATTGGGCATTAATACCTAACGTATTGTAATTAATCAACAATAATCTTGACAACGGGTTCTTTATGTGCGATAAAGTATCTACGAGATATTGCGGCTGATGGCGATTTTTTTTACAAACACTACCTGAAAGGACCTTATTATGGCACGAATCATGACTTGAAAAAATATGCCAACTTGACGAATACATACAAGAATTTCTTCACATTATCCCTCGAACAATTGATCCTTCAAAGAAACAGGCCCCCAAAGATTTTACCCGCAACAACAAGCTTACCTTCCCGAAACTCATCACCTTTATACTCTCTATTACTGCCAGCGGAAAAAGTAAAGGAGTGGATATGAAATCGGGCGACTTTTTCCGAAACGCCAAACGTAGCGGTCTTTGGCCGGAAGCGGAAGCGATCCACCGCAGCACCCTCACTAAAGCCCGCGGTAAGATCGATTGGCAGGTTTTTCAAGCCATACTCGGAGATGCGGTGCATTTGGCTTATGAGTGCTGGCCCAAAACGTCAAAATATCTGTGGCATGGTTTATCGGTTTTTGCCATAGATGGTTCTTGCTACACTCTACCTGCAACCGAAAAAATAAGGGAGGAGTTTGATCCCCAAAGCGGACTGCAATATCCAGGCAAAGGACATTTTCCACTGTGTCGGGTTTCCACTGTCTATGATGTCTTCAGACGCCTTCCCATAGCAAGAAGCGTGGTTACTGTAAATTCTTCCGAACGTGACGAAGCCAAAAGCCTGTTACCCTTTATTCCGATCGGTAGTGTATTGTTTTTCGACCGAGGTTACCCCGGTTATGAATTCATCTCCTATCTTTTAAATGCATTCAGAGGCTATTTTGTCTTTCGTTGCCCGGCGCAACACAGCTTCCCTGCTGTTGAAGAATTTATTAAGAGCGGCAAGCAGGAAGATGAAATTTTGATTATTCCCAGCGGCAAATATATGAGCAAGGTATCCGCAGTGCAGAGAAAGGTGCTTAATGCCTTCAGGATCAGGATCATCAAACTGGTAAGTCCTGATGGTACGGTCTCTGTTCTTTTGACCAACCTGTTCAACCAAACAGAATTCCCGAAACAAAAAATCATCGAGTTGTACTTCAGGCGATGGGAAATAGAAAACCACTATCGGGATGAAAAGATTGTGCTCGAAGTGGAAAAATTCCACGGCAAAAGCTGTAATAGTATTCGTCAGGAGCTATTTTCGGCAGTGATCATGACGGTCATTTCGCGAACTCTTATGATTTTATCATCACAGCTATTCGGAGAGGAGTCCAAAGAACCCCAGTTTAAGAATGCCATCATGACGCTCGCAACAGAAGTCGCAGTGCTTACTGCTGATGATCCTGAGCAAGCCGTAAAAATCTTTCAATCCATCTTGCAAGAAATATATCGCGTTAAGTACTATCGCCCAAAACTTCCCAGACCATCTCAACCGCGTGTGACGAAAAAGAGCTTGAACCGATGGGCTTTTGCGAAAATACAGAAGCTGGCCAATGCTTAATTCAACAGCATTGACCCCCGCCGGCGGGGGACAGAGGCGACGATACATACGTTGAGGAAGCCGACGACGACGCCAACAAAGGTAGCGCTTGATTGGGAATTGGAATTATGCAACACGCCCTGGAGGAACTGCCGGTTTTTATCGTCTCTCCAGCTCCTTTTTGACGGCGCGGCCAATCTTTTCCAGAACATAGGGTTTGCGGACAAATTCCCCGGCGCCCATTTCCTGGGTCTTGCGCACACGGTCTGTTTCTGAAAAACCGCTGACTATGATCGCCTTCTGCCTGGAGTTGATTTCCAATATCCGCCGGTAGGTTTCCAGCCCGTCAATTCCGGGATCCATGATCATATCCAGAACGACCAGATCGGCCTGCCTGCTCTGGAGATACTTCGTCGCCTCTTCCCCACTGGCG
>Ga0208462_1001230_pt1 | contig 18332 bp, 19 predicted proteins | sample AD_SCU001_MetaG_FD_184452 | JGI IMG/M metagenome (GOLD analysis project Ga0208462, IMG submission 184452) | Active sludge microbial communities of municipal wastewater-treating anaerobic digesters from China - AD_SCU001_MetaG (SPAdes) (version 2) | ecosystem: Engineered > Bioreactor > Anaerobic...
GCTGTTCAAGCGCGCCAATCTCAGTGACCGTCACCTGGAGCACGGCATTCTCGACGGGCCTGCCGGTGTTCTCCACGCGGACCTGCAGGGCGTCGCCGCCGTAGGTCACCTCCCCGAATCCTGTGGAGAGGCACCCGGCAGCCACGGTGAGGGCGGCAAGGGCAAGTATCAGGAAACCCACGTATCTGGACATTCGCTCGGAGAACCGGGGGGACAGACGCCGCGCCCACGCGGTGCGGGCCGTACAGACCCCCGGTGCTGCAAATTCACCTCCACTCTACTCATTCACCATTTTGGTTGCTATTATTAAAACATTATGAAAAAAACGGACATTGCACAGGTTCCCGATCCGGTGCCGCTCCGGGCCGGAGCCGGGGGCATCCCCACCGGTCGGGCGCGACGGCGTGGCCCCGGCTGCCTTGAGCGTTCGATAGCCCGGAAAAGAGGCGAGGCGGATGATGGGCGGTTCTGCGGGATGTGAAATCATTTAATATAGTGTACAAAATATAATATATCTTGAATGGATAAGGCCGACGATGACTCCCGCCTCCACCGGATATTCCGCGAGCTCCAGGGGAAGGGGCTGATCGGCCGCGAGAGAAGGCTGGTGCAGTGCCCCTTCACGCCTTCTGCGCGAGGCTGCCCGGCGCTCAACTGCATCCGCTACCGACGTGCCTTCTACGAAAGATACCTCTTGGGGGCAAGCGACGATACCCTGCGGTTCGTGCTGCTCCACGAAGAAGGGCATATCAGGAGTGGCTCTTCTCTCCTCTCCGCCCTCCCGGTCCTCCTCGCCCTCATGCTGCTGCCGGCGGCCCTGCCTTTCCTGCAGGCAGGGGGTCCTCTCGTCAGGTTCGCCTCCATCGCTCTCCTCGCCGTGACCGTCTTCTCCATCTACCGGATATACTGCCGCCGCATGTGCGACGAGGAGTTCGCGGCCGACCGGTATGCCGCAGAAGCGATGAGATGCTGCTACGGGGTCAAGGACCCCGGCTCTCTCCTCCAGAACCTCCTCACCGGGCTCCGGGTTGAGGCATCGGCCGAGCCGGCCCCGCACCGCAGAACGTACGGCGGCCTTTCGCGGGTGATCCCCCTCCTCCTCCGCCCGGGGCCCGACTACCGGCCGTCCATCGCCGATCGCGTACAAAAAATCCGGGCCGGGGTTTCCGCTGACCGCCTGTCCTCCGGCCGCATGCGGGCGCCCGATACCCCCGTCATCCCGCGGGAGTAGCAATCGAAATATCCGGGCTGGTTTTCCTATAAGGGAATTGTTGATCGCTTTAAATGCAGCGTCTTGCTCTTATATTCGCTGTAGTATAGAAATAGGTTTAATAATACATATTACCAAGAAAGTAATGAGGGGTGCTGGATATCACAATTGTAGCGTTCGCCCACCACAAAGGTGGCACGGGAAAGACGACGTCGTGCCTTAACGTTGCAGGCTACCTCCAGAAGAGTGGAAGAAGCGTTCTGGTGGTCGACTGCGACCCGCAGGCCAACGCCACCGCAGGGCTCGGGGTCGACCCCGATACCCTTGAACTGAGCATGTACGATCTCTTCATGAGCGCGTTTGAGGGTTTTCCCGACGTCGTGATCAACGATATCATCGTCCCCACGGCGTCCGGAGTCGATCTCGCCCCTGCAACCCTGGACCTCGTGGGGGTTGAGCCCTACCTCTACAGCATCGAGGACAGGGCAGGACTGCTCAGGGAGGCGCTCGCCGGGGTGAGGGGAAACTACGACTTCATCCTGATCGATACGCCCCCGAGCATGGGCCAGTTCGTCATCAACGGCCTCGTCGCTGCCGACCACACCATCGTCACCCTCGACCCCGGCACATTTGCTCTGAGGGGTATGGAAGCCCTATCGACGGTCTTTCACGACATCAGGGAGATGCTCGGAGAGAACGTCACCACCGACTTGGCCATCCTGACCCGCTGGAAAGGGCCGGACGACCGGGCGGCAAAAACGGGCGGCCTTGCCCTCTTCCTGAAACGGATCTTCTCCTCCGGCCCCTCCCCCGAGGAGGAGAGGGAGAGAGAGCGGTTGAAGATGTTTGAGGCCGAGGTCAGAAAAGCGTTCAAACAGGTGTTCATAGTCCCTTACTCGCCTGCAATCTACGAGACACAGCAAAAAGGCCTGCCAATCTCCCACTACGCGCCCGAGAGCGATGCCGGCAGGGAATACCGGGCAATAACCACGGCGCTTCTGGAACTGGATAAGAACTATGGAAAGGACGTGTAATGATGATCGATAAACCTGGAAGGAAAGCACTATTTACCGGGCCGGTTGTCCCCGGTACGACAGGACAGGAACGGGGGCCGGTAGTACTGCCCGGGGCGATCGAGTCTGCGCTCCGCTCGGGGATCGGCGGCGACGGTTCCGCGAGGATCGACCTTGCCGGCGTTCCGGAGGAGTTCCGGCCCCTGGCTACCTCAATCAACGCGCTGCTCGCAAAGAGCGAGGAGGAGAAACAGGACCTCCGGACCCGCCTGGAGGCTGCGGGAGCCCTCCGACAACGATCCGAGACGATCATACAGGAGAACCCGATGCCCATCCTGATCGTCGATCCGCAGTTCCGGATCACGGTCGCCAACACCGCGTATGCCGATATGAGCGGGATCCCGAAGGGTCAGGCGCTCGGCAAAAGCCTGAGAGATTTCAAGATAACATCGCAGAAGGGCTCAGGCCTCCGGCAGGCGGTCCAGGAGAAGAAGCGGGCATACGCCGAGGTCATCGTCGAACTTCCCTCGGGCACCCATACGCTCGAGCAGTACGGTATCCCTCTCCTCGATGAGGAGGGCGCCATCGAGAGCATCCTCATCGTCTACAACGACATCACCCGGCAGCGGGAGGGAGAGGAAGAGATCAAGAGCCAGATGGAGAACATCGCCGAGTTGCAACGACAGTCCGATACGATCATCCAGAAGAACCCGATGCCCATCCTGGTCGTCGATACCGCGATGAAGATCCTCACGGCCAACGATGCATACCTCCAGATGACCGGCATCGACCGGTCGCGCATCGCCTCGATGACGCTGCGGGATTTCAAGGTTCTCGCCCAGAAAGGAGAAGGGATCCGAAAAGTGCTCACCGAGAAGGTACGGGTCCGGGGCGAAGTGACGGTCGAGTTCCCCGCCGGCACCTACACTCTTGAACAGTACGGGATCCCGCTCCTCAACGATAAGAACGAGCTGACGGGGATCCTGAACGTCTATAACGATATCACCGAGAAGCGAAAAGAGGAGGAAGAGATCCGGAGGATGCAGCATCGCATCGAGACGATGATCAAGCAGAACCCTCTCGCGATCGCAACCCTCCGCTCCGATAAGAGCCGGATCGACATCAACGACGAGTATGCCCGGATGTGGCGGGGAACCCGCGAGGAGACCCTTGCAAAGAAACTCTATGACTACGACATCACCGTCCTCAAGGGCGAGCACTTCTACGCCTGCTACGAGACGAAGAAACCCGCACGAACCGACATCATGGTCAAGTGGCCCGACGGTGTGAAGAAATACCTCACCCTGAACGCCATACCCATCCTCGATGCGAAAGGCGATATCGAGATGGCCTTCTACGTCTGGAACGACTGGACCGATCTGCAGGGGAAGGAGGAGGAGGTCAAGAAGACCGAGCACCGCGTGGATGCGATGATCAAGCAGAACCCGCTCGCGATCGCAACCCTCCGTCCCGATAAGAGTCGGATCGACATCAACGACGAGTATGCCCGGATGTGGCGGGGGACCCGCGAGGAGACCCTCGCAAAGAAACTCTACGACTACGACATCACCATCCTCAACGGCGATCACTTCTACGCCTGCTACGAGACGAAGAGGCTCGCACGAACCGACGTCATGGTCAAGTGGCCCGACGGCGTGAAGAAATACCTCACCCTGAACGCCATACCCATCCTCGATGCGAAAGGCGATATCGAGATGGCCTTCTACGTCTGGAACGACTGGACCAGGAGCAAGGAAGAGGAAGACCAGATCAGGGCCCTGATGGAGACAGCGAAACAGGAGGGCGAGAATCTTGCAAAAAGCGCTGAGGGGCTCGGTTCTGCACTCGCTGCGATGGCGAAGGGCGACCTGACCGCGTTTGTGGATGCAGGAGCGGACGACCCCCTCCAGAAGGTGAAGAGCGATTACAACGCCTCGCTGACCGCCATCCGCTCGCTCCTCGCGGAGGTGGCACGGGCGGCTCATCAGGTCGAGCTGACAACAAGAGAGGTCAGCAAGAGCTCTGACGAGATCATCCGGGCCACGGAGCAGGTCGCCGTCTCGACGCAGCGGTCGTCTGAGGATGCGCGGCGCCAGCTCGACAAGATCGAAGAGATCGGGAAGGATATCAACGATCTCTCAGCATCCATCGAGGAGATTGCAAGTACATCGCAAGAGGTCATGGAACACGCCTCAAAGGCGTCGAAAGAGGGTAATGAAGCCGCCTCGCTCGGCGAGGTCGCGACGAATAAGATGCTCCTCGTCGAGGGGATCTCAAAGCAGACCGTGGACGAGATCAGCACCCTCAACAACCAGATGCGGGAGATCAACAACATCGTGAAGTTGATCACCGATATTGCAAACCAGACCAACCTCCTCGCGCTCAACGCCGCGATCGAGGCCGCCCGGGCCGGGGAGCACGGCCGCGGGTTCGCCGTGGTTGCCGGCGAGATCAGGAACCTTGCCGGCGAGTCCAAGCGGGCGAGCCAGGATATCGAGGACCTGATCCGGACGATCCAGGCGAGCACCGAGAAGACCGCAGGCTCCATGAAGGCATCTCACCAGGAGATCCAGGCAGGCATCGAGAGCGTCAACAAGGTCATCGGAGGCCTGAGCCGGATCGTCAACGGGGTGGAGGTCGTCGCCCACGGCATCACCGAGATCACGAAGGCCACCGAAGACCAGGCCAGTTCCACGAACAACGTCATGCAGAAGATGGACGAGTCCACCCACATGACCAAGGAGAACCTGGATCGCACCGAGGATATGGCAGCGCTTGCAGAAGAGGTCAGCGCATCGACAGAAGAGGTCGGGAGTGCAGCGCACGAACTGGCAGGTATGGCCGAGCAACTCCAGAAGGTCATGAAGCAGTTCAAGCTGAACTGAGGGGGAGACGATGGCAGCATCCGTAGACGTTGTGGAATTCCAGCTCGGGGAAGAGCATTATGCGCTGGATATCCAGATAGCGCGAGAGATCGTGGAGATGATGCCGATCACTCCCCTCCCCCGTGCGCCCCGGTACCTTGCGGGCATCATCAACCTGCGGGGCGAGATCACGAACATCATCGATCTCAGAGATCTCCTCGGGCTCCCCGGTTCAGAACGGGTGGAGAGCCGGAAGATCGTCGTGCTGATGCCGGACGTGGCGGGCGGGTCGAACGTGGGGATCATCGTCGACGATGTGCACAGTGTCGTCTCGGTTCGCGACGATCAGATCGAGCGCATCAACGATGGCATCACGTCGTCAATCAGCAACTATGTCAAGGCGATCATCAAGAGGGGGAGCGGCGGCGACGGGAAAGCAAAGACCCTCATCATCTGGCTCGACGTCCAGAAAGTGATCGGCGATCTCAGGCACTACCAGAGCATGCCATAAGCGATCCCCGGCAGGAGGAGAGCCCCCACATGGATGCATTTGCGTCACTCCAGAGAAGCATCGAGAAACTGGTCCAGATCAAGTGTGCAAACTACAAGGAGGACTACATCAAGCGGCGCATCCTCTCGCGGATGCGCCTGACGAACGCCGCGGATTACGAGGCCTACCACAGGTACCTCCTTGCAAACCCGCAGGAGGTCAACCTGCTCAGGAACGCTCTCACCATCAACGTCACGAAGTTCTTCCGGGATCCCGAGGTCTTCGAGGTGGTGCGGCGGGAGGTGTTGCCGGATCTTGCCGGCCGCGGGAGATCGATCCGGATCTGGTGTGCCGGTTGCTCTTCGGGTGAAGAACCCTACTCGATCGCCATCCTCGCGCACGAATTGACGGCGCTTCGCCCGGATGTCAGCGTGATGATATACGCGACCGACATCGACGCCGTGGTGCTGCAGAAGGCCATGGCCGGCATATATGACGCAAAGGCGCTTGAGAACGTGGATGAGAGGAGGATCCGCAAGCACTTCGTCAGCCACGATGACGGCACGTTCGAGGTCCGCTCCCACATCAAGGATCTCGTTAAGTTCCGGCAGCACGACCTGATGTCGGGCATCCCGATAACCCGGTACCTTGATGCCGTCACCTGCAGAAACGTCACCATCTACTTCACCGAGAACCAGAAGAACGAACTTGCACGCCTCTTTCACTCCGCACTCGGTGCAGACGGCTACTACATCATGGGGAAGACGGAGTACCTGGCGCGAGAGGTTGAGCATCTCTTTTCACCCTACAACATTGCGCAGAAGATACTGCGTAAGGCCGCATAGCGCCTGTAGCGGGTGACCGGGATATGCCTCCCGGGCACCGCTCCTGGTCCCCGCGAGAAGGCGCGGGCAGGGCGGGGGTGCCGGCGGAAGTGTGCGAGTCCGCCGACGAAGGCACGGACAGGGCGGGGGTGCCGGCGGAAGTGTACGGGTATCCTTTGCCGAAGGCGCGGGTGAGGTGGAGCTGCCGGAGAAGGGCGTATGATTACCGCGTCAGGCTGGGCGCCGCGGAGGCCCGACCTTACCTGCGGCGGCCGGATGGGTCCGCTTCCGTCCTGGTCTCGCCGAACTTCGATATCTCGTGCATGAGGGTCTTGCGGGCCTGGTGACGCTTCAACTCCGAGAGCAGCAGGAAGAGGTTTACGCCGACGACGATGAGGGTCAACATGAGGCTGATCCAGCGCCGGCCATCGTCCTGGGTTGTGATGCAGATCGCTACGAGAAGCACGACAAACGAGAGCAGATAAAATATCACCCATGTGCGCACCTCAGGGATTTCCATGCTCTCATCAGGACGGTGGCACCGTCTCGGTATTAATCGTTCCGTTTTATGGTCTTGATTGAGAGGGGGGCCCGGGATACGGTCCTGCCCCGGGCAGGACCTCGCAACCGTGCCCTGGCGGCGATACAGAGTCAAATACGAAGGCATTTTACCCTGCACATCCCTCTACATCTGTGGATAAAGGAGATATCCTCAGCATCTTTGCTGCCCTGGTCATCGTCTCTGCAATAGCGCTGATATTCCGTCCACCCATAGCAGAGGCGGGACCGGAGGCCTCAGAGCCTCTTGCGCCGGAGGGTATCCCGACTCCTGCCGTCACCACTCCTCCCACACCAACTTCGCCCGCACTTCCCGACCTGACCAGGATCTCCTACACGACCGGGGCCCGTGATTACCCTATCTGGTACCTCCCGGACAATTTGACGCGCTACGGGGGATCCGACCCACCATGGAAGGAGACCACCGTTGTGCCGTTCGCATACATCGAAGAGGCGCGGGGAGGCATCACCACGGCGTTTCACGTGCCGTACGCGGCCTGGAGGCTGAACTGCAGCGTTTCTGCAACAGTCAGGCCCGAGGCGGCACGCTTCCGGATGGCGCTCGTGGAACTGAAGAGCGCGACCATCGTAGAAGGAGCCGAACTGCGCTACCCGGGCAGTATCGTAAAGACCGTCGAGAGGGGGGGCAAAGATTTCTACCTTATCGTCGGCGTGGATGCGATCGACTCGTATCGCATCACGCTTGAGACGCTTCCGGAATACCTCTGACGTCAGATCTTCTCGACGGTGATCCTGACACGGTCTCCGGCCTGCACACCGTGCCCCTTCGGAACGTCGATGTTGAACCAGAGCACGTCCGGATTCTCATAGCTCTTGTCCTGCGACATGAGGCAGTCTTTCTGATCGTTGATGCTGGCCACAAACTCGACGGGTGCTTCGAACTCGATGATCTTCATGCAATAGGGTGTAGAGCGTTCCAGAATAAAACTATGATGCACGGGGTGTAACGCGCCACGTGGTACTGTTTGAGTAGCTCCAGCGCCTGATATCCAGCTCATCACAGATCTCTGAGAGGATGGCAAGGTTGATGCCGACCTCTTTGGGGGAGAGACCCAGATCGGTCGCTATATACTTCGACTTAAAGTAGGATTTACCTGCTTTTAACCCGGATTTGAGGTGGTACAGGATCTTCCGCTGGGTATCGCTATATCTCTCTTTAATACGGTCCTTTGTCGACATCCACTCTTTCCTCGTGAGCAAATGCTTTTAGTGCAAAGTAATATATAAACCTGTTCATTTGTGCCTCCAGGATATCAAGATATGTATACAAATAATTGTATACAAGTAGGCACTATCGTGCCAATCGGTCGAACGGAGAGCATCTTCTGCTGTCACGGCGCAGGGAATCTGGCCGCTTCCCTCCCCGCTTCACCAGGCGCAAGACCATGAAACGGCGCCGAGAGCGGCGTCGGTTTCCTGGACTACCGACCGACGCCGGGCGCAATCGCCGTCACGCCGGGCGCAGCGCCGCAACCGTCATCCCATCACCGGCCTTGCGCGGGAGATGATGGATAGATCATATCCATTATTGCCGGTTTCTCCGGAGAACAGCAAGGAACCCGGCGAACGCAAGAGCAACGATAACGCCGGTGAGAGAGAGGGGGACGGGTGTCGCCGGACTGGAATCCACCTGTGCCGCCTGGAGCGGCGTAAACGTCGGCAGCTCGACCGTGGGCGTCTCTGCCGGAGCCGTATCCGTCCCGATCACGATGGGAGGCCCCATCTCCACGGGAGTCTCGCCGGTCGTATCCGGGGTCACATTGCTGGTTATCCCTGTCGGGGTCTCTTCAGGGGTCAGGGTCTCTTCAGAGGTCAGGGTCTCTTCAGGAGTCAGGGTCTCTTCAGGAGTCAGGGTCTCTTCAGGGGTCAGGGTCTCTTCAGGAGTCAGGGTCGCCTCAGGTGTTTCACCGCTCAGAACCCTTGCCAGAGTCTCTTCAGGGGTCAGGGTCGTCCCGGGGGTCAGAGTCTCCTCAGGGGTCAGGGTCGTCCCGGGGGTCGAAGTCTCTTCAGGAGTCTCCGCCGGGGTCGGGGGAAGGGTCCAGGTCACAGGAGTCACAGGCGTCACGTTCCGGGCGGCCATGGGGGGCACAAGGGCCACCGCCACCACAAGCAGCACAGCCAGGAGCCCTCTCCACATCCATCTATTTCCTGTCATGAGGATACCCATATGATATAACTTTATTTTTATATTTCGGTCGTTTTCAAAACCACACCGGCGGCAAATCCCCGGTGCCGCACCATAAACAGCCAGAGAGTGTTTCAAGTCAGCAGATCACGCGAAGAAGAGAAGTGGAACAGTATACCGGATGGCAGGGGTCGTGACCGAGATCGAGGTGGCACTTCCCGCACCGGCGAACGCGATCCCCACGTCACGGGCGAAAGGCTGCCTCCCCCACTATCGGCAGGAAAGAAGTAGCATCAGATTGGTGCTTCACCAATCTTCCGGATCAGGCTCTCGACCACCACGCCGCGCATACCCTCCACGAACTTGATGCTCCCGACGACGAGGTGACCGCCCCCGCTCACTCCCCCGCCGGCGATCTCGGTGTGGAGTTCGCGCACCATCCGGGGTATATTCATCATGACGCCCCGGGAACGCAGGACGGCAAAGTCCGGCCCGAACCCGAGCGTGACGACCGGTTCTCCCGGGTGCTCCCGGACCAGCCGGTCATGGACCTCGCCCGATGTCTTGCCCGGCGGCGGGAACGTGAACCGGTGAGCGAAGATCTCCACATCGAGCATGAAGAGGTGAGCGCCGTTCGGCAACATCCGGCTCTCGACATGGGGCATGATGGCCCCCATCTGCTCCTCGATCGCCTTGTTCGCCTCCTCGACAAGCAGGTCGACGAACTTCTCGTGACGCTCCGGGTTCCCGCCGAGGTTCAGGATATCCTTGATGATCTCTCTCCCATCGCTGAACCTGAGCCAGAACTGCTCGTAGTCGAGCGCAAGCGCGATATCACGACAGTCGTCCGCCGAGTACTCGGGCGCGGCGAGAGCAAGGTATCGGGCACGCTCCGGCGCCTCGCTCCGGTCGCCGGCACCTGCGATCGCCGGCAGGTGCCGGATCTGATCCTCGACCGCCGGATTGATCAGGCGGGCGATCTCTGTCCCCAGCATCCCGGCCGTGATGCCGTAATCCCCACCCACGTGGTAGGGGTTGACGTGCCCGATCAGGTAGTCGTCCACGATCGCGTCAGGATGGTGGTGGTCCACGACCAGCACCGGGAGACCGTAGATCCGGGTGATCTTCAGCGACGGCATATCCTCCTCGGTCGACCCGTTATCCATCAGGAGGATCATCGGCATCTTCTGCCCGTAGCGGATGTTATCCTTGAGGGCGAAGTCGATATCCCGCGTGATATCCTCAATCTCATAGAACGGCGCCTTGGATGGAGACCGCTTGAAGAGGAAGTACTCCGCATCGAAGTCTCCGCTCGTCTCCCGGATCAGCGCGGTCACCGCCTGCTCGACCGCAACGGCAGCGCATATCCCATCCGCATCCGCGTGATGCCGGAGAATGATCGGCCGCGCGGTCAGGACCGCCTTCCGGATCTCCTTTGCCACAAGACGCATCTGCGGCCTGAGCGCCGAAAGGACATCGCTCTCCACGAGGAACGGGAGATCGGCCGGTTCCGCACGGAGATCAAGCGCCGCATCTATCCGCTCCCTGACCCGCGCCGCATCCTCCGGCTCCAGGACTGTCATGGATCCGACCTCGATCTGGAGCTGGTTGTTGCGCTGCATCACCTCGCCCATGACGCCGACGATATCGCCGAGTTCGACCTCAGGATAGGCACGGACACCCGCCTCGATGAACGCGGCCGCGTTCGCGGTGCCGGACTCGTCCACGATCGTGAAGATCGTCGGCCCCGACGTCTGCTTGACCTGGGCAACCTCGGCCTCGACCAGCACCGTCCTGCCGATCTTCTTCCCGATATCGGCAAGAAGCACGGTCGTCGTCTTCTTGGTCACGTTCCGGGTCTGGTAGACCGTCGGCGTGACCTCCTCAAGGTCGATGTTGCCGTTGCTCCGGATCTGGAGGACGTGAACGATGATCGGGTCGCGCTCGCTGTGCTGCACCTTCACGTTGCTCTTATGGACGAGTCCTTTGACCCGGTCGTTTAACTGGACGAAGACCCCGAACGGGGCAAAACCCTGCACCCGCCCAAGATAGGTCTTTCCTTCCTCCACCTCGTCGAGATCGCAGTTCGCGCCGAGGCGATAGACAATCGTATCTTCTGTATCTGTCATGGTAGTTCACCTGATCATTCTTCGGGCATTCCAACGGCGTACCCGGCAAGTTCATGCAGCCGGCACTCACCGTCACGTCTGCCCTTGGCAATGATAATATCACCGTTTTCCAGTCGGACATCCTTTCCCGGGCGATAGACCCACCGGTCGCCGTGCTTGATGGCGAGCACGACCATCCCGGTCACCGTCCCGAGCGACGCCTCCTTGAGAGTCCTCCCCACGAGCGGCGACGACGCCGCAACAGGCATCCGCGTGATGATCTCGTCCGATTCCCGGACGATCTTCTTGAAGACCGGCGGGATCTCGATGTCGCGCAGGAGGACATCGACGATGGAGTGGGCGGAGTCGCTGATCGCCTGGGCAAATGCGGAGAGATACAGGAGGCCACGGAGTTTATGTACGTCATCGATCTTTCGTGCCGCCTCAAGGATCCAGAGGTCCAGGTCGTAGCGCATATCATCGAGCGTCGAGTCGAGGGCAACCACCTCGTGGGCCACCTCCCTGTTGTTGAAGAGCAGCGAGGTATACGCGAGCCCTACGGAGAGCTCCGAGAGATTCTTCATCTCGATGATGAGCCCGACCGCCCGGTCGAGATCGTCGACCTCGCCCGCCGGCGAGGGTTCGACCCGGGGACGCTCCGCCGTTCCCGCCATCAGGGAGAGGATATCCGCCCCGGCCTCCGGACCCCGGGATATCAGGATATCCCCGACCTCCACCCGGGTTGTCTTATCGGGACCGTAGATCCAGCCTTTTCCGCGCCGGATGGCGATCACCTGCATGCCCGTCGTGCTCTGGACTTTGAGGCCGCCGAGTGTGCAGCCGGCGAGTTCACTGCTCTGGCTGACGATCACCCGGGTGACGAGCTCCTCGGCCTCGGGAAAGATGCGCTTGAGTTTTGCCGGGAACCGGACGTTCTTCAGTATGAGTTTTGCTACATCGGACGCCGAGTTTGCAATCCTCTCCGCTGCCTCGGCCACCTGGAGCATGCCGCTCATCGCCTCTGCCTCTTCAAGGCGTCTTGCGCCGAGAACACTCTGGATCCTGGCCTGATAGACCAGTTTGTTCATGCTCTCCTCAAGATTGATCACTTCGAGGGCTATCTCCTTGCTATCGAAGAGGATCGCAGAGTACGAGAGATCAACCATCAGTTCGGAGATATCCTTCATCTCGATCAGGACGTCTTTGAAGCTGATCGGCTGGTATTCACGTTCTATCATGGGTTCTTCAACCGTTCTTCTCATATCTTTTCGTTACAACAGCAGGTTTATCACCGATACAAGCGTGGCTGCACCGATCAGGTCAATCAGGCTTGTGATGACAGGGATCCCGAAATTGTCGGGATCGAGGCCGTAGCGGAATGAAAGGCTCGCAGTGACGTATGTCGCGCCGCTCACCAGGGTCATGACGATCAGACCCGCGATAAGGCTGATAGTGACCAGTATTCCAAGGCCGGGGCTGTTTAACCCCATGAGCACCGCCGCGCCATGTGCTATGAGCGCCAGCAATGGAAGCAGTATCAACGTATAGAGGTAGGAAATAATAAAGTGATGCACGACATCGCGCCGGGGGATGAGAGTCGGGGCAAGTTCGCCGGTGTGCATCCCGGTCGAGAGGCATGACCCGAGTATGCCGCCGATCGAGCCGAGACCGCCCATAAACGGCGGTATCAGGATGAGGAACGCGGCAAACGTCACCAGATCGTCGAGGTTGAGGGAGTAGGTCAATCCGGCCAGCGTCCCAAGGACGCTGAGCGGTATGAGGAGAGCGAGGTTCTCTCTGACGATCGTCCCGATTCCCACCGGCCGGTGCCGGGTGTAGAGGATGGCGGCACCGGCCGCGGCGAGCGCGGCAATCCCGAGCGTCAGGCGCGCCCAGGGTGGGAGGTTGATGACGAAGACCGCGGAGAGCATGAGGATCGGGAGCGTGACGATATCCCCGGATGTGGTGACGGTCGGGGCGGCGATCATGTCGAGGTCGAGGCCGTAGCGGTAACTCGCAAGCGCGATGACCACGGTGATCCCCATCACCACGAGCCCCGAGACGATCCCGCTCGTGACCGAGATCAGCACGAGATCGGTGACGCCCACCGTCGGGAGGCCGGACAAAAGGCTTGCCAGGTAGGCGAATATGCCGAGAACGAAGGCTATGAGGACGGTTATGACAAACGAAGCGCGAATGTTGTCGCCGAGAACGGACCCCTCCTCAAAGTCGATGGAGAAGACCCCGAGGTGCATCGACGACGAGAGGCGGGATGCGAGAACCCCGGCGATGTTGCCCCGCATATCGATGATCGACGGCAGGAGCACCATCAGGCCGGGTATCAGCATGAGGACTTCACGTGCGGCGCCAAGATAGATGCCCGCAACGCTCGCCGCGGCAGCGCTGACGAGCAGGGCGCCTAGACCGGTCAGGATAAGACGGCGGCGGCTCAGGCTGCATAGACCCTGCTCCATCACCATCACCGTCCATTATCATCAACTCCGAAAAGGGATCTCCAGGACCGTGAGATCGGCCGGGAGGATCACGTCTCCTTCATACTGTCGCTTTGCATCGCGTATATGGTTTGCTGTGCTTGCATAGCGGGAGCTGATGTGCACCAGGGCAAGCATGCGAGCGTTTAAGGCCGCCGCTGCCTCGCCGGCCTCGCCGGCGGTGGCATGCAGGACTTCTCGTGCGCGGCTGCTCTCCTGGTCGTCGAACGTGGCGTCGTGGATCAGGAGGTCGGCGCCCCGGATCAGCGCGGCGACCCCGGGTTGATTCTGGATGGGCCGCGTATCTCCGGTGTAGACGACCTTCCTCCCCGGACGCGGCTCGCCCAGCACGTCGCCGGGCCGAACCTCGGTCTCGACGCCGTCGCGGACGATGCGAACCGTCTCCCCGCGCTGGAGCCGACCGAAGAGCGGGCCCGGCGGGACGCCGAGCGCGATCGCGTGGTCGCGGTTGAACCTCCCCGGCCGCTCGTCCTCCTCCAGAACGTAACCGAGACCGGGGATGCCGTGGATCGTCGCAAACGCCCTGACGGTGTAGCCGTTAAAGGGCACGACCGACCCATGATCGAGGGGATGAGCCGTGACGGCGAACCCCCGGGTGTGGCGGTTGATCCGCTGGATGAGGTCGACGAACTCCACGACCCAGGGCGGGCCGTAGATCGGGAGCGGGGCGGTGCGCTCCATGAACCCGAGCGTCTCGACGATCCCGAAGATGCCGAGGAAGTGATCGGCGTGCCAGTGCGTGACGAAGATGGCATCGATGGTGAACCCGGTCTTCGCACGCATCATCTGCTGCTGAGCGCCCTCCCCGCAGTCGAAGAGCAGGGTGTCGGAGCCCCGCCGGATCAGTATGCAGGGGGGGTTCCTCTGCGGTGACGGAAGCGATCCGGCCGTGCCGAGGAAGTGAACGTGCAGGGTCTCGCCGGCTATACGAACCACTTCCTGAAGACGGCAAGGCTCCGTCCCGCCTCTTCAAGCGTTCGCCCCTCGATCACGACCGGGCCGGAGTAGTCACGGGCGACGATGCGCCCGACCTTCTCCCAGTTGATGGTTCCATCACCAAGTGCCAGGTGCTCGTCTGACTGCCCGTGGTTGTCGTGGATGTGGAGGTGATTGACCTCCCCGACATGCGCGAGGAATGCATCGACAAGGCCGTTGGTGTTCGCGTGCCCGATATCGAGCGTGACCCCTATCCCCGCTATCCCCTCCGTGAGTCCGAGAATCTCCTCAGGGTAGCGGCAGAGGAAGTCCTTGATGCTGATCATGTTCTCGACGCATGCAAGCACGCCGTGATCTTCCGCATGCTTCCCGATCTCGACGAGTGCGGTCTTCTGCATCTCCCAGACCTTCTCGGGGACGAGTTTTCCCACAGGGGAGAGGAAACCCGGGTGGATCGTCACCCGGTCGGTCAGGTCGGCCGCGTGGCGGATGCAGCAGCAGGTCTGGCGGATGGACTCGCGCCAGATGGGGTAGTTCAACGAGGCGAGGTTCAAGTCGCTGTAGGGAGCGTGAACGGTCGAGCGAAGGCCGGTGCTCGCGAGGTTCTCCTGGATAGCGATAAAGTTCTCGGGGTTGTCCAGGCGGTACTTCCCGTCGGCGACGATCTCCCACCCGACGTACCCGATCTCTTCGAGGCCGAAGATCCAGTCGCGCGACTCCCAGACCTTCGATGAGGAGGAGAAGTACGGGGTAAGGCTCATGAGAGCCCTCCCACGCGGCAGAGCAGGCTCCGGGCCTCTGCAGCAAACTCTTCGAGCGTGCCTTCGTTCGTGATCCGGCAGTCCGCCTGCGCGAGAGCCCGCAGAAGCCCCCACCCGAGCTCCCGCTCGTCGCGGGACCGGAGTTCTCCGGCGGTGAGGGAGTCGTCCGACCGCCCCCGGTTCGCAAGCCTTGCGTAGCGCGTCTCAAACGACGAGACGATCGCGATGAGCGTGAAGTCGGGGAAGTGCTCCCGAAACGCCGTCACCTCGTAGTCTCCCCTGATGCCGTCCACGAGGACCACCGGAGCGGCCGTTGCCTCGATGACCGGGATGGTGATCCGGGCGATGGCATCCATACCGAGGTCTGCGCGCAACTTCCCCGAGATCGCGCCGAGGTTTGCGTCCGTCAGGGGAAGCCCGGCCTCCTTCACCTTCTCCCGTATCGCGTCGCCCATGACCACGACCGGTATCCCGAGGTCCCGGGCGATCCTCGATACCTCTCCTTTTCCACTTGCCGGCATACCGACGATTCCTATGACCTTCATCAGGTTTCTCCGTTGTATCGTGCTCTATCGAGAACAACCGTGCCGGTGCTCCGGACTCCTGGCTCGTGGCGGCCGCCACAACCATATCCATGAACCTTGCGCTCCCGACGATAATATGCTTAACGTCACGGGGAGGTGCTCTGCTCCGGGTCGTATCCGACCTCGCCGTCCTCCCTTGTCCGTATCCGGACCTTTTGCCCGAGAGGTGCCGCCGCTGTCTCGATCTCCTGCCGGGAGAGGGGCACGTACCCTGCGGTCACCCCCTGCTGGAGGACGAGGTCGAGCCCGCGGGCGGCCTCTGCAATCGTCGGGAGGTCGCCTTCGCGGCCACGGAAGAGGGTGGTCACGATCTCACAGGTCCCGAGGCTGCCGTCGGCTTTTGCCTCTTTACAGAGGGCGAGCGACCGTTTCACGGCATCAGCGGCGGTAAGCTCGATAAGGTCGTCGTAACGCTCCCACGTGGTCTTGATGTCGAGCGCGATCATATCCACCAGGCGTTCGCGGAGGAGGGCCTCGATCACTCCTGGAAAGATGCCGTTTGTGTGCAGGCCGACAGAGAGCCCCATGCCGCGGGCGGCGGCGGCGAGACGTATAAGCGCCGGCCCCTGCAGGGTCGGTTCTCCGCCGGAGAAGACGACGGCGCCGGCAACCGGGCGGGAGCTCCGGATCATCGCGACGACCTCATCTACGGGGCGAAGGTCCTCTCCGCCCTGGAGGGCGACGTTATGGCAGTAGAAGCAGCGGGCGGGGCACCCCCGGAGGAAGACCGTGCAGGCCGCCCGTCCCCGCCAGTCGACGGTGCTGATGGGGACGAATCCCCCGAAATTGACGTACAATGCTGTTCACCGGACGGTGTACTGGTGCTCCCCGATCGCTTGTAAGCCTTGGCTTTCCGGCTACGAAACCGGACCTGAATAAGGGTAAGTCAATTTTACTTGATGAGGAAACAACCATATCTTAGTCTGATTCGTAAAAAACGAGCCTTTATCATCTCTTTCTTCCAAATATACCGTCATGGGTCTCATAGAAGACGCCCGGCGGGGTGTCGTCACCGAGGAGATGCGGATCGTCGCAGCAGCAGAAGGCGTAACCGAGGATTTCATCAGGCGCGGCGTGGCCGACGGCCACATCGTCATACCGGTATCCCCTTACCGGAGAGTTAAGTTCTGCGGTATCGGCGAGGGGCTCCGCACGAAGGTCAACGCGAGCATCGGGACATCGTCGGATATCATCGACGTCGATATGGAGATCGAGAAAGCGCGGCAGGCCGAGCGTGCCGGCGCCGATACGTTGATGGAGCTCTCCACCGGCGGTGACTTTACGGAGATCCGGCGCCGGGTCGTCGAGGCGACCACCCTCTCGGTCGGGTCGGTTCCGCTCTACCAGGCGTTCATCGAGGCCGCCCGGAAACACGGGGCGGTCGTTCACATGGAGGAGGACGATCTCTTCCGGATCACGGCGGAGCAGGCGAAACTCGGGACCAACTTCATGGCGATCCACACCGGGATCAACTACGAGACGATGAAGCGCCTCCAGAACCAGGGGCGGCACGGCGGGCTCGTCTCCCGGGGCGGGGCGTTCATGACCGCGTGGATGATCCACAATAATAAGGAGAACCCGCTGTATTCGGAGTTCGACTACCTGCTCGAGATCTTAAAAGAGCACGAGGTCACCCTCTCGTTCGGCAACGGTATGCGGGCGGGGGCGGTCCACGATGCGACCGACCGTGCCCAGGTACAGGAGCTGCTCATCAACGCGGAACTTGCCGATAAGGCACACGCAGAGGGCGTGCAGGCGATCATCGAGGGGCCGGGGCATATCCCGATCGATGAGATCCAGACGAACGTCGTCCTGCAGAAGCGGGTCACGAACAGAAAACCGTTCTACATGCTCGGGCCGCTCGTCACCGATATCGCGCCCGGCTACGACGACCGGGTGGCCGCGATCGGGGCCGCGCTCTCCTCCTCTTACGGCGCCGACTTCATCTGCTACGTGACGCCGGCGGAGCACCTGGCGCTCCCCACGCCCGAAGAGGTCTACGAGGGCGTCATGAGTTCGCGGATCGCCGCCCACGTCGGGGATATGATCAAGCTCAGGAAGCGGGACGCCGACCTCGAGATGGGCCACGCCCGCCGCGACCTCGACTGGGAGCGGCAGTTTGCTGTCGCGATGAACCCCGAGCGCGCCCGCGCGATCCGTGCCGAACGGATGCCGGCCGACTCCGACGCCTGCACGATGTGCGGGGACTACTGTGCGTTGAAGATCGTCGGGCGGCACTTTAACTTCTGACGGAGGCGGGGATCTTCCCCCGGCTCCCGCCGGTTTTTATAGAACGGCTTTCTGGTGTGCAAGCAAGCATCCGGC
>Ga0208462_1001240_pt1 | contig 18250 bp, 19 predicted proteins | sample AD_SCU001_MetaG_FD_184452 | JGI IMG/M metagenome (GOLD analysis project Ga0208462, IMG submission 184452) | Active sludge microbial communities of municipal wastewater-treating anaerobic digesters from China - AD_SCU001_MetaG (SPAdes) (version 2) | ecosystem: Engineered > Bioreactor > Anaerobic...
AAAGAGGAACAAACGAAAACACGAACGGTTTAATCAGGCAGTATTTTCCAAAAGGTACTGATTTCAAAGAGGTATCTGCTTCTGAGCTTAGGGAGGTAGAAAGACGTCTTAATTCACGTCCAAGGAAAGTACTTGGTTACTATACCCCCGCTGAAAGATTTTACAGATTAATTGCCAAGAAAAAAGTTGCAATAGATTCTTGAATTCAGCATATAACAAAAATCTTAGGTCGTCCTAAGATTAATTGAAGAATATATATATTTAAATATTTTTTAAAATATAGTATGCTTCTTCAAGCGACTCTAAAATTCTATCGGCTAGTAAAAAATCTTTTCTATTTTCTTTTTTATTTGGAATAACGAAACATATTGTACCCGCACTTTTTGCTGCTTGCATTCCTGAAACGCTATCTTCAAACGATAAACATTCTTGTGGTTCAAAGCCTAATTCTTTTGCCCCTTTTAGGTATATGTCAGGATATGGTTTCGATTTTTCAACATCTTCTGCAGATATTATTTTCTTAAAATATTTTAATAAATCATTATTTTTTAATTTAAGTAAAATTTCTTTTTTTTCTCCAGCAGAACATATTGCTAAAGGATATTTTTGACTTACAAAATGTACTAATTTTTTAGCATAATGAGTGCAACATGTTTTTTGTCTAGTTAATAAATCTATAACAATATCTTTTCTTTTTCTTCTAATATCCCCCCTTTTTATAACTGTTCCAAATTCTTTAATTAGATCTTCTTCTATTTGATGAAAACTTTTTCCTATGAACCTTTGAGGATACTCATTTAGAGGTATATTTATATTAAAAAAATTCATGGTTTTAGTAAACGCTTCTTTTTGAAGTTCGTCATCAGATACAAGAGTACCATCAAGATCAAATAAAATTGCTTTTATTTTCTTTAATTCATCCATATTAATATTATATATTTTGTATATAAAAAAACAATACCGAGTAAAACCCGGTATTGTTATAAACTGACTATCTTCTTTTTCTCTCTTCTTTAAGTGAGAAATATACTATTAGAAGCACAAGCACTATTAGAGCAAGTATTGACCAAGGAAACCATTCCCCTGCCATAATTGTTGAAAAAAGTGACGCCTCTACTGTTTCTTCTTCAATGGTTTGAGTAACAATAGGTTTTTTTTGTATGTTTATGCTATCTGTCATGGAATTTAGTCCATCAGCAGATGCTTCAGATACAATAGCGATTGCTCCATTACCTTCATAATTTTTCATAACAGCAGTAAAATTAATTTTAAAAGTATCATCTTTCTTTAATTCCTGAATATATGCATTTTCAATTGCATCTATTGAGCGACTTATATTATTTACAAAAACACTTTTTGGATTTAAATCATTGCTTAATAAGTTTTTAACAATGATATTTTCCAACTTTGCATTGCCTGTATTTTTAACTTCTACATTAAATTCCATCGTTTCTCCTGGGGCAGCAGTAGTATTTTTTTTGAATTGAGTTTCTCCTATAGAAGTATTTCTTACAGAAATATTTAAAGAGAAATTCTTTTCAATTTGATTTGCTACTGTTTTGGAAATAGATGTTGATGGAATAGTTGTTTTTGGAGTTGAAGTAATAGCTTTTTGTGTAGTTGCTATTAAAGCTTCTGCTGGGTCAGAATATATAAGCTGCAAACCATCATAAGTTATCATCCATGATCTGTAACAATAACTTGTGTTAGTATTTAATGCATCGTCTATTATAGTTTGTCCATCTCCAAAATAAACTGTCTTAGCCGTTGCGTCTGTTACTAAGGGACAATTATTTATAGCTCTCTTAACTAATATTTTACTTCCACCTTCTCCAAGTTTCCATGAAAGTTCAGCATTAGTATTATTTTTTACTTTAGCAGTAAATGAAGCTGGTTTATCTGGTTTGGCAATAAATTTAGTTAAATCTGCTGTTGCTGTCTTATATGTTTTAGAACCCATTTGAACCTCTATACCCACATAATATGCGTCTCCTTTTTTAAGATTTATTAAAGGGTAAGAAAATTTACTTCCTTTATTTAAGTTATTAATCCAATTTGTTTGATTGGTTGCATTTGTATTATCACCCCAAATAAATCTTGCTTTACAATTTTTACTACTACATTCAGTAATTTCTCCATTTACAACAATTGATCCGTTATTGTTTTCAGTTAAGTTAATTATTTTACCTAAAACTGTTCCAGATGTTGCTATTCCTGATGAAGCAGTAGAAGTAATTTGTGGATTTACTGTAATACCAACTGTATCATTTGAAGTATTAGATCCAGATGTTACAGTTAAAGCACATGTATAGATTTGCCCAGAGCTAACAATTGGTGCTATAAATGTTGGATTAGCTATATCATAATTACTTAAACTAATTCCTCCATTACAAACCCAAGCATAATTTAAATTTGTTCCTGTTGAGGCAGATCCATTCAAATAAACAAGGTCACCAGATCTTACACTTTGATCAACTCCTGCGTTTGCTAATACTGTTTGGTTTGATGAAGTTTGTGTTTTAGCAGAAAATACAATAAAACCATCATTAGGAGCATAGCCAGGAGCTACACCACCTAAGTTAAAAGTAGCAGTATTTCCTGAAACAGTAACATTTACATCATCTATTTGGTATGCACTACCATTGTAGTTGTGATACCACTTTGCAGTATTGTTTAAACTAATGCCTTGAGATTGATTTAAATTAATACTTGCATTTGATGTATATGTGTTGTAACCAGTTGCTGAGATTTGAGCTTGAGCCTGGAAGTTTGTTGAGCTTCCGCTTGGGCTTAAGCTTAAAACAACTTTTGTATTATTTGCAGAAGATGAAGCTGCATTATGATAATATACTTGGAACTTTAATTCATCACCTGGATTAACACTGTTTAATGATGTCGCCCAGTTTAAAGATCCTGAACTTTGAGTAGTATTACCAACTCTTAGAGGATAATCAGATGCACCAGTGTTGAAATTGTTTGAACTTGAGGAAGATGTTCCCCCTACTTTAGCAGAAAATACAATAAAACCATCATTAGGAGCATAGCCAGGAGCTACACCACCTAAGTTAAAAGTAGCAGTATTTCCTGAAACAGTAACATTTACATCATCTATTTGGTATGCACTACCATTGTAGTTGTGATACCACTTTGCAGTATTGTTTAAACTAATGCCTTGAGATTGATTTAAATTAATACTTGCATTTGATGTATATGTGTTGTAACCAGTTGCTGAGATTTGAGCTTGAGCCTGGAAGTTTGTTGAGCTTCCGCTTGGGCTTAAGCTTAAAACAACTTTTGTATTATTTGCAGAAGATGAAGCTGCATTATGGTAATATACTTGAAACTTTAATTCATCACCTGGATTAACACCGTTTAATGATGTTGCCCAGTTTAAAGATCCAGAACTTTGAGTAGTATTACCTATTCTTAGAGGATAATCAGATGCACCAGTGTTGAAATCTGACGCAGCTAAAACATTCCCCAAAGGAAAGAAATTGAGAAATCCTATTGTTAGCGCTAAAAGCGAAAACAAGAATTTCTGAATAGCTCCCCACTTTCCTATATTATATATGATTTTTTGTACCATATTTTTATATTTTAACTTATTATTCTTTTTATTTGCTAATAGAAACATTTTTATTAAAAATGCTTTTATTAAAAGATAATAAGAGTAGAGAGGAGAAAAATGTGTATTCTTCTCCTCTTTAAATGGGCGGCGGCGGTGATGGAATGTTTGTTTCACCATTGCTGGGGTTGTTATTTGTTGTTGCAGTGGTTGTGCTTGGAGTATTTGTTCCAGTGTTCGTGTTTATGACTGTTTGCATGGTTCCGCTTGGAGAGTTCATGTAGTAGGACGATCCTTCAGGATAAATCAGGATTATGATGCCATCTGTTGCAACCGTCCAAGACGTACCATCACTTGCCCTCACCATCTGTTTTGAAAAGATCTTGGTGTCACTTGCGGATCCTTTTACAGCAATGTCTGTTTCGTAGCAAATCCTGTCAGTGCGAGTAGGATCTCTGTAGAAAACATATTTACTCTTGAAGGAGTTTACGTCTACAGATTTGCCTTGTTTTTTGACATTACTGAGGCTGGTCTCAATACCAAGCTCGTTTTTCATGAAGTTTTCGATAGCACCATAATGCCAGGGCTCAATACCTAGAAGATTCTCGTTAGAAAGCGAGAATTGGTAATATCCTTTAAGGATTTCTGTGAGCGCACTGAATGATGATGTCGTCTTCAAAGTTCTGCCATCACTTTGAGCAATACCCTTGGCTACAAGTACGTAGTTTCCAGGATCAACATCGCTTGCTATAAGCAGTTTCTTCTCTCCATTAATTGTTCTGAAGAATTTCTCGTCAGCCATTTTTTGGCCGTATGTGTTTTCAACATACACATCAGCAATGCGTACGCTGTCTGAAGGATAGATGAGATTGTAGTTGTATTCATTGCCAATGTAGACCCATGATTCTGCAAGTGCTGCATCAAGGTATGCCTTTGAATATACTTTCATCTCTTGGTGGGCTGCTTTTCCATCTACCTTAAAGGTGATAGTAGTTTCTCCAGGCTCTTTGGCACTAAATGTTGCCTCTTTTCCTTCACCTGTGATTACTCCCACGCTGGGATTGCTTGAAATCCACTCGAAGTGGTATACGCTGGGTGAAAGAGGAGTCTTGCCCACGAGCATGGTTGACTGCCCTACTTCAAGAGAGGTTGTGTTTGCTTCTATGCTCGGACCAATAGTCCATGATGCAGGAAGAAGTCCGAGTGCCATACTTACGAGAAGCGCTGCAAGCAGTACGCCTGTAATTACCAGGACAGCTGCCAGTGGCTTGTTACGCTCTATTCTCCTGCGTAAATCCGCAGAAGCCCGTGTCAATTTTTCTCTGATACTCATAAAACATTACCTCCGCCGTAATTTCTACGGCAACTTTTTGTTACTTTTTCAAAACAAAATCAGCTATATTCAAAGTATAAAATATTCTTATAAGAAAAAAAAAGTTATCGTAGAAATTTTATTTCAAAGAACTTCTGCATGACATAAAAATGTCATTCAATATAAAATACAATTTTTATTTAATGACAACTTGTTCTCCGAATCTTAGATCTATATATTTAAGATTATCTGTTTTATAGTTGAGTTTCTTTAATGTAATATTCATTTTTTCTATTTGCCAATCAATATCTTCTTTGGGGTCAAATACAAAATTAACATTTTTATATTTTCCTAAAAATTTATCAGAATAAACATTAAAATCTTTTATTTCGGTATTGTTTTTATAAACAGTTAAGAGTGTTAAAATAAAATCTTTTTTGGTCTCGCCCGACCATTTCATTAGATTTTTTTCATATTCGTCAAATTCATTAATTCTAATGAACCCAACTTCATTTTCATAATCTCTGATGTAAGTTGCATTTTTATCTAAAAGAGCACAGACATCTTTAAAACACCAAATACATACGGGTGCTTTTTCTTTTACTTCAATTACGATTTTTTTAGTGAAGAAATCTTTTTTAACATTGATGTCTTCGATTTCTGGGAAGTTTTCTAAAAGTGAAGAAATCTTTCCTTGAGATGGTATAAACAGGCTTTCTGATATCAGATTATTACCTAAGATGTTTAATGTCATTGTAGCATCACTTTTAAAATTTTTCAAGAGCTCTTCTTTTGATATAGTTTGAGCTCCTAAAATAGAGGTTTCTTTAACTTGAAAATGTGGAGAAAAAAATAAAAAATACGAAGATGCACTAAATATTAGAAAAAATAAGAATGAAAACCAAAACGCTTTTTTCTTAAAAAAAAGTTTTCTATTTCTTTTTATGATTTTTCTTTTTGTTTTATATGGTCTCCTTTTTCTCATTTAAAGATTTCTTTTTATTTTTCTAAGTATTTCAAAAAATCTAATCAAATAATATTTAAAACTTATTTTATAATCTTGCGTTCTTACATACTCCTTACTGTATCCACCAAAACCTTTTTTAAATAAAGTTAACCCAGCCCAAGGATGATTTTTATTATTAATTTCTTCATCTCTTGCGATACCCCAAAAATTATATGTATGACATCCTCTTTGCTTTGCTTCTTTTATAGCTTCCCATTGTATTAAATATGATGTTGGTATTTTAGGATATTTTTGTGAAGATGCTCCTTGATGATAAAAAGCAATATTTGACCAAAAAATAATCATAGCTGAGGCGATTACCTCTCCTTTGTATTTTGCATTAAGAATTAAAACTTGATCATCGTCTTTAAATGATGATAATTCATTTTCGAGATATTTCATTGAAAAAGGAGTAAAATTGTGCCTTTTAGCTGTTATCTTATATACATCATTAAAATACTTTAAATCGTCTGCATTAGTACTTTTATCAATCTCTATATCAATGTTTTTTAATCCTTGTTTAATTAAATATCTTGTTGTTTTTCTCATTCCCTGAAGAATCTCATCTTCAGTTTTTGTGATATCAAGTTCCCATGTAAGTTCAGGATGCACGTGCATGGGTGCTTCTTTAAAACCAAGTTCTTTAAATATTTTTTTATTTTCTTCGTTCTGTAATACAATAGGAGCAATTCTTATAAAATCAGCTCTTTCTTTTTTTGCAATTTCTTTTGATTTAACTAAAACTTCTTCTATTATTTTTTTATTATCTACTCCTTCTTTTATAATAGGTCCCATAGGAAGTAATAAATACGTACCCCTTTTTGCCACAACTTTAATTACTAAAAAGATAGCTTGTAATTGTTCACTATCAAATACCCCAAATCTCCATACTTTATCTTCTATTTTTTCATTAAAAAGACCCCAATTATATGAGTGTGTAAAAGTCTTTTCTTTTGCACTTAAGCAGAAGTTTTCCCAGGTTGTCTTATCAATATTTTCTTTTATTTGCATTTATATAGGTAATTATACAAAATTTTTTCAAATTGTGGAAGTATTATTCTTTATATTTTGGTAAATCCTCTTTATTATATATGTTTTGTGAATTCCAAAGCATATATCCAGAATAATTATCTAAAAGTGCATCTTTACTGGCTTTAATTTGTTCTTGTATTTCTTCTTTACTATAATCATATCCTAAAAGATCAAACGCTTGTAGCCATGGTCTAATATTTGTAACTTTGTCATTTGCAATACTTAATGACTTAAAAACAACTTCGTAGGGATATTCTGAGGGATCGACAAAGCCATTGAATCCGTTTGCATAATGTGATGGATAAACCATAGGACAAATAAAGTCAAAATACTTTGAAGCATCTTCTATATTTTGCCCCACTCCTATATCATCAATTACTGTTGTTAATCCAAATAAGTCTGCTGAAATTATAATGCCTTCAAGTTCATTTCTTAAATATTTATAAAATTCATTTATAATTTCTATTTTTGTTTTTCCGCTTAAATTATAACTTATAGCCTTAAGGTTACCATCTGTTGGAAATCTAATATAATCAAAATTAATTTCATCGAAACCCATTTTCCACGCTTCTTTTGCAACTAAAATATTATAATCCCAAACATCTTTTGAGCTAGGATCTGCCCAAGACAAACCATTGTAAGCTTGCCATATATTTCCATTTATATTTTTTATAGCCAGATTGATTTTATTAGAAGATAATATTGGATCTTCAAAAACAGCTATTCTTGCTATTATATAAACATTTTTTTCGTGAAGTCTTTTCACAATATTATCCATTTTAACCCATGATTGAAGTGCATTATGTTTATTTAACTCATTATTTTCTATGTTTAAATAAATTCTTCCGGAAAAATCTTTAACATCAATAACAACTGCATTAATTTCTGTTTCATCTATAAGTGATAATATTTTATCAAATCTACTTTGATTTGAAAGATATGGTCCTGTTAAATAAATTGCATTAATTTCATCAGGAACGTTTTTTAATTGATTGTACTGAGTGGTTTCTTCTTCAGATATAATTTCCTCAAAACTTTCTTTATTTTTAAAACTTAAAAAAGATATAGCAAAAGCTAAAAATAAAAATAGAAAAAATAATATAAGGTGTTTCTTATTCATTTAATATTTTATTAATATGATCGATTGCTTTTAATTGAAAAGCTATATCATTATTTATTTCCATAGCACAAAAATTAGAGAATAATTTTTTGTCATATTGTTTTAAGTAATTAAAATCATTTAGTTCATTTGCATCATGAGCATCATAACGCTTCAATCCTTCTTTGTTTGTATATATTTTATCTTTTACTGCACTTATATGATTACATTGAACTTCATATTCATTAATCATTTTTAGATTTTGTTTAAAAGATTCTTCATCTGTAAGTCTGTCGTTTTCTAGATGTGATAAATCAAGACAAATTCCTCCCCAATTTTTAATCTCCTCTTCATCAAGAGCGTGTAAAGAGTTTTCAATGCAAACCTTTTCTCTATAATTTGGATAATCATAATTATTAAAACAATCCTTTAAAGAATGAATATTAAATACTTGGGTATTATAATTTCTTACTAAAAAATCTAATTCTTGCTCTTCCATATCGTCTCTTATATGACAAAAAGGAATTTCTTTAATCGGAGTTTTTTTAATTTCATTCATTAACTCTTTCCTCTCTTCTTTATTTAATCCAGTAAAAAAAACGCAAACTTTTTCAAGTTTAAGCGCTTTAATTTCCTCTATCTTTCCTTTATAATCTATCAGAGTTGTAATTGTAGGATATATTTTCATTTTTAAAAACCAAATCCTCCCATTGATTGAGCTTGTTTTGCCATTTCAAGTTTAGCTTCGTTCATTGCGTCGTTTAAACAATCTTTTAATTTTTTTTCTTGTTCAGATATTTCTAATTCTGGATTTAATTTAATATCCAAAATATCCATTTTTAGATTTAGTGTAACAGTAATCCCATTTTTTTCTTTTGTTACTGTTTGCTTTTTTAAAGAAGATTCGAAATCTTTTAATTGTTTTATTTGTTTAAATTTATCAAACATGATTTAAATATTTTAAAATTAATTACATTACTATTTTTTACTAAAAAAATGTTATTGTCAACTTTATTTTGATCCTAATGATTCTATTCTTTGATTATATTTTTCTTTTGATATGTTTCCGTTGCTTAGCATTGAATTTAGTCCTGCGATGTAGTTTTGTTTGATTTGGGTGACAGATAACACTGTGTTGTATACTCTTACTTCATCAATATATCCATCAAAAGTTCTATCTGTTCCTCCTGCTCTATTTCCTATCCTAACTATACCTGCTATATCTGGTGGTAGATCTGTTACATTTCCACCTGACGAAGTGACATCTACTCCGTTTACGTAAATACGTCTTCCTAAATTATTAAACACAACTACTGCAAAATTCCATTTCTTTAATGTTATTGCATTATTTGAAGATGTTGTTCTTATTGCACCACTCTTGATGCCGAAAAGTATGGTTTTGCCATCACCACTTAGATAAAATGCAAAACCATTATCTATAGAGGTCGTTGCACTCTTATCTAATATTCTTCCACTTGATTCTCCTGGACCATTAGGATTAATCCAAGCAGTAATAGTTCCCCCTTGTGTCATTCTTATTTGTTGATTATCTGCCATTTCTATATAATCGTCTTGCCCATCAAAACTATAACATTTTCCAGAAACACAATTATTCACTTGTATAGCTCCAGTAACTACACCATGATTATTTCCCCAGGAATCTTTTGTTATTCTTCCTGTTTCTTCGGGTTCATCAAACATCCACTCAGATAATAGATTTAATAATAGTTCTTCTTGAACAGTGTTTGAGAATGTTTGAGCTTTAGCAAAGTTAGCTTTATCAATTGAAGAAGAAGTAGAGATCATTATTACTCCTGCTAGTATTCCTATTATTACTATAACAACAAGAAGTTCTATTAAAGTAAATGATTTATTTTTTAATCTCATAATATTTTATATAAAGCTTTTTATTAGGTAAACTATTTTTTCAGCAATATCTTTTGTTATATTAATATGAGTTGGTAAAATTATAATTTTATCACTAATCTTTTCAGCATTTTCACATTCGCCTTCTTTGTAATTCATTTTGCATAAATTTGTTTTTGGTGGTGCAATTACTTTTTTTCTCCATCCATCCTCGAGCATAATATTATACTTACTAATTTCTTCTATTATCTCGTCTCCGTTATCTATTAAAATTGGAAATTTAAGATATATTGCTCCATCGGTTATATTAAATAATCCTCCTATATTTTTTTTATAATATTCTGCGATTTCTTTTCTATGATCATTGAATTTATCTAATTTTTTAAATTGATTAAGAGCTAATTTTGCAAGCGAGTTAGGCATTTTAAGAGGAAAAAGATCAGGAAGTATTCCTTTATACTCTGACGCAGTAACAGCTTTTGACAATAGATTAAATCTTATAGAAAGTTCTAGAATAATTTTACCAATATTTAAGAAATTATAGAAAGGAAGAACAAATAAATTCATAATAATTGGATGCATGAGTTGTTTGTTGGTCCATTTATTTTCTGGATAATTTAATTTTTCATATAGTGCTTGTATTTTTTCTTTTATATCTAACTTATTTGTAGCAATCATTCCTCCATAAACCGAAGAAATAACTTTATCTCTTCCAAAAGAAAAGAAAGCAACGTCTCCAAAAGTTCCACAATATTCATTATTGTATTTAGCTCCGAGCGCATGAGCGCAATCTTCAACCAAAATTAAACCATATTTCTGACAAATCTTTTTAATCTCATTTATATTTGCAGGTATCCCAAATGTATGTTGAGCAATAATGGCTTTTGTGTTTTTTGTAATCTTTTTTTCTATTTGTGTAATGTCTAAATTTAAAGTCTCATCAATATCTACATATATTGGAAGAGCTTTTCTTTTTAGTATCGGATTTATAACTGCATTGCATGTAAAGGCCTGAACTATAACTTCGTCGCCTTCTTCAATATTTAAAGCTTCCAATATTAAAAGTAGGCAACTTCTTCCACTATTTAAAGAAAAAACATAATCAAAATTAAAATAGCTTTTAAAACTATTTTCAAGTTTTTGAATATACTCACCTTTTACTTTTTTAGTAGAAAATATTTCTCTAATAGCTAAACAAACATCATCTTTTTGAGTATTTGGAGATAATGAAACTGAAACTGTTTTCATTTTCTAATTTTTTTAATTAATTCTGATGGCACCCTACTTTCAAGAAGAATAATATCTTCCTTTTTATTATATTTTTTAATTATCTCTAATATTTTATTTGGATTGTTTTCAAATATAACTTTTTCTTTACCCTCTTCTTTTAGATCATCAAAATTATCATTTGTTGTGATAATAGCTAAATCGCAAATTTCATGTATTTTTTTTCCGATTTCTTTATGTATTCTTTTTGATTCTTTTTGAAGCTCAATTAAGCAAGGCATTACTATTACTTTTTTTCCCTCCCAAAGATTTAAAAGACCTAAATGAGCCATAACCCCATTTGCATTTGAAGAATAAGTGGCATCAATAAAATTATTGATTATTGTCATACCTCCCTGACTTGGAATAATATTTTTAGCTGCATTAGATATTTCTTTAAGATTCATGCCAAGTTTATACGCAACAAAGATAGCTCCTAATAAATTTGATACATTATGGCCTCCTAGAACATTTACTTTAAAATATTCCTTTTCTCCGTTTTTTAGACAAGCATTAAATTCAATATGATCTTTAAATATTTTTATATCCGTAGCATAAATATCTTGCTCTTCTAGATATGAGTATTTATATATATTTGAAAAAGTTTTTTTATTGTTTTTTATTAAATAATTATCCCAATTTAAAACAGAAAAGTCTTTTACATATTCTATTAATTCAAATTTAGCTTTAACAATATTTTCTTGTGAACCAAAAGTTGAAAGGTGTTGGTTATTTATACCAGTCAATATGCCAATTTGGGGATCAGCAATATTACATAATAATTTTATTCCCCCTCTGTTATAGGCTCCCATTTCGCATACAAAATAGTTATCATTTTCATTTAATTCATCAAGTATAAATTTTGAAATACCTATTTCTGAATTAAAATTTTCTTTAGTTTTTTTAACCCCCTTATATTTATATGATAAAAATGTATAAAGAAATTCTTTTGTAGAAGATTTTCCATAGCTTCCTGTTATTCCTATAACTTTTAAATTTTTTAACTTTTTTCTTTTATTACTAGCTTTCATAAGAGTTATAGATCTTATTAAAAAAGTAAAAGGTTGTAGAATTAAAATAACAAAAGATACAATAAAAGGTGTTAGAATATTAATTAAAAGAAGTTTACTTGATAAAAAAAAGATATTACTATAATTTATTGTTTTAAATAACGCAACGAATAACAAAATAGTTAAAGTAAATAAAAATATTGTTTTCTTTGTAAAAACAGGATAATTAAATTTTTTAATAATAATTTTAAATAAGGAAATTAAGCCCTCAAATATAATTATTAAAAAAGGTAGAAAGATTAAATAATTAAATGAAAATAATATTAACGCTATTATTTTTGATATATAAAAGAAATTTAAAAAAATGCTTTTACCTCTTTTTGTCCTAAAATGGTCTTTAAACCTTCCTATATGATAGTTTTTTAATTGCCATAAATAAATCCAAAATAGAGAGTTTTTAACTTGAGATATAAACCATAATGCAATGATAGAAATTAATATAATTAATTCAATCATACTTTTTCATTTATGAAATCTATTATTATATCAGCTAATTCTTCTGGTTTTTTTAGATGCGGGGAATGTGCCACATCATTAATTATACAAAGTTTTGCTCCATCGATAATATTTTTAATAGTATATGCATCTTCTAGCGGAGTTATTTCATCTTTATCACCCCAAACAACAAGAGTAGGTTTCTTGATATAAGTTGCAAAAGCTCTTAAGTCTTCTTTAGATATTTTTACAAATGTTTCCTTCATTACTTCATTTGCATTAAAATAATCACGTGTGCCTGCTATTTTATAAATAAAAGGTCTTAATTTCGATTGAATTTTTTCTTTATAAAATTTGTTTTTTGTAAAAGGTTTAACAATCGCAGCAGATATTTTCGCAATTTTTTGTCTTAAATTTAATCTTTCTTTAGCTCTAACAACAGCAGCATCACATAGAATTAGTTTTTGAACAACTTGTGGATTCTTGGCAGCTATTTTAGTAGACAACCCTCCTCCAAATGAGTGCCCAATCAAAATACACTCTTCTATTTTTAAAGTTTTTAAAAATTCTAATACAAAAGAAACATATTTATTTATATTCCATGATTCTGTTAAAGTATCACTTTCTCCAAATCCAGGTAAATCAGGACAGATTACCATATATTTTTTACCTGCAATAAGTTCAATGATTTTTTCCCATGATTTAGACGATCCACCCCATCCATGCAATATTACTATAGGCGTTCCAGTTCCTTCTTGTTTGTATTTAATTTTTATTCCTTGTATATTTAATTCTTTATTATTCATTTTTAGGTTTAATTTCTGTAAAATTTAGATATTTATGTAGAGCTTTAGGAATTTTAACTGAACCATCTTTTTGTTGATGATTTTCAAGAAGGGATATTAAAATTCTAGGAGTAGCAATTAAAGTATTGTTTAAAGAATGGGCGTATTTTACTTCTCCATCTTCTTCTTTATATTTAATATTTAATCTTCTTGTTTGAAATTCATAAAAATATGATGCAGAATGAGTTTCTCTATATTTATTTTGAGAAGGAACCCAAGCCTCTAGATCATATTTTTTTACCTGCCCCAATCCTAAATCTCCTGCACAATTTAAAACTCTTCTGTAAGGCAATTCAAGAGCTTCTAAAACCTCTTCAGAGTTTCTTGTTATTTCTTCATGAAGTCTTTCTGTTTGCTCTTTACTGTTTTCACATATTATAACTTGTTCTAATTTAAAAAACTCATGCACTCTTAAAATTCCTTTTACATCTTTTCCATAGCTTCCAATTTCAGTTCTAAAACATGGAGAAAAACCAACATATTTTATCGGAAGTTTATCTATTGATAATGTTTCCCCTGAATGATAATTCATGATAGCCACTTCTGATGTTCCTGCTAAGTACATTCCATCACATGTTTCGTATACATCATCTTTTGCCTGAGGTAAATAACCCGTTCCAGTTAGTGCAGATTCTTTTACAAGGGACGGAGCTATCATTGGACCAAAACCCTTTGCCATAATTTTTTCTAACGCAAGGTTCCAGATTGCAAAACATAATTTAAAGGCTTCGTTTTTAATAAAATATCCTCTAAAGCCAGCCACCTTAGCTCCTCTTTCAAAATCGACTATATCTAGGTTTTTTGCAATTTCAACATGATCCTTTATTGGATAATCAAATTGAGGAATATTCCCCCAAGTTTTAACTTCTACATTATCCTCATCAGATTTTCCTTCAGGAACTGATTCGTGAGGAATGTTAGGAATTAAAAGCATTAACTCTTCAAAATTTCTTTCTGACTCTTGCAACTCTTTTTCATCAGTACTATCAAGTTTTTTCATTTCTTCAATGATTTTTTGTTTTTCTTCTAATGAAGCACTCTTTATTTTTTCATTAGCTTCATTCTTAAGTCTTCTTGTCTTTTCAACACTTTGCATTAATTCCGATCTTTTTTTATCAGCTTCTATTAATTTATCTACAATGTCTGGATTAATTTGCTTTTTCCTGCAAGCATCCTTGATTAACTCAACATTTTGTCTAATGAATTTAATATCTAACATACTTATTGTATTTATATTTTATGTTTTAAACTATAGCACAAATGGCTATAAAAAAAAAGACGAGAGGCTAATAATAGCACTCTCGAAATTCTAAATAGCGATAATTATTTGGATCGCCAAGCATGCGTTCATTTTGCAAATGTAATTCAAATTTTCCCTTAAAATTTTGATCTCTTAATTCCCTGATCATTTTAAGGGCAATCATTAAATTCACATTACTTAAGTGTTCTATGATCCACGGTTTGCTTGTGCGTGGATCAATAAGAATTATTGCGCATACTGCCATTGTGTGTCGAATTTCTTTTTTTCTTTCTTCAACATCCATGCTTTTAATACTTCGATCAATAATTACCTGCATAACTCTAACCCTCTTTTGAGATTATATAATATATTAATATTATTGCAAGTAATCCCAATATATGGTATAAAAACTTATCCGCCGAAGTGGTGAAATTGGCAAACACGCAGCACTCAAAATGCTGTGGGAGTAATCCCTTGTGGGTTCAAGTCCCACCTTCGGCACAAATTAAAAAGAGGCTAAGCCTCTTTTATTGTTTGACTAATTTTGTTCCTTCTAATTTAAATCTATCCAAATTAAGAGTAATGACCTTATCTTTTATGCTTAAATTATTTATATTATTCACATTTTTAAGAGAAATACTTGTCCAGTAAATTGGACCATCTGAATCATTTATTATAATTGCAAGTTCTAAAATTTTATAATCTTTATAGTTTGAATAAAGTATAACGGCTGCATCGTCAATATCATCACCATCAATATCTCCAAAAGCATATTTATTTTCAAATATTCCAGCACTAAATAATTCGTTGTCTATTTTTTCATTAAAATTTCCATCATTTAATTGAATATATTTTTTATATTCAACAATACTATATGTAGTATTTTTGATATTTTCCTCGCTTATTGTGGATTCACATGACGTATTTTTTTTAATACCAACTCCAGATGTAAAAGCCTTGCATGTATTTTCATAGGTTTTATCATCATCTCCACATACTGGACTAAACTCTTCTGTACAAAATGTATTATTATTTTTAATTATTTTTTCTTTTTTGTCATCATTTAAAAATAATAACATACAAATTATTATTAAAAAAACGAAGAATATGAATAAGATTTTTTTACTCATAATTTAAATTTATCATAACAAGTTAAGTAGAGCAATAAGAGTGAATCCTAATATTATAAAAATTAATTGCAAAATAGTTTTTTTAAAACTAATGTCTTTATTAATTTCTGGAATAAGATCGACAGAAGCTATGTATATAAAGTTGCCCGCCGCAAAAGATAATAAAAAATAAATAAAGGTTGGATTAGAGGATCCAATTATTAATCCTACAATGCCTCCCACAATGGTACTTAAAGTGCTTAAAAAATTTATTATAACTGCTTTTTTTCTTTCAAAACCTCCGTGTATTAAAATAGCTAAATCACTAACTTCTTGAGGTAATTCATTTAAGAGTAAAGCGGTAGTGGTTGATATACCAAAAGGAATGCTTACTATATAGCTCGCAGATATTATTATTCCAATAATAAAGTTTTGAAGAACATCAGCTATTAAATTAACATACACAAATATACGAATATTCTTGTTGAAATTTTTAGATCTATAATGATAGACACATTTAATAAGCCTTTCGATGGAGAATGAAAACAAAAACCCTATAATGACAAATATCAAAACATCTGAACTGTAATTTAAACTTTCTGGAATCAAGCTTAAAAAAGCAGTTCCAAGCATAACTCCTATAGAAAAACTTATTAAAAAAATAATAATTCTTTTTAGGGTACTTTCCTTTATTAAAAATATAAAAATACCAGAAAAAGAAGATAAGGCAATTAAACTGACACTTATTAAGCTATATAAATTAGTCTTATGCATAAATTTAAAATAAGGATGAAGAACGCATCCTTTTTTAAAAAAGAACCAAGTTTACAAATTTAAAAATAAGACAAAGTCTAGTGTGCAGTAAATTTTCTTAAAGCAATTTCAAGATTACTTGTTCCTGTTTCAGCATATGAAAGATTACCTCTTGCCCGATTCATTTCAAAATTACGAAGAGCATGCAAGCTGTTCCTTTTTCTTAGAACCAGTAACCAGTGAAGGCATTCTTTCTTACAGGTTTTTGCTTTTAGTCTTCTAATTTCTTCTGGACTTGTGGAGAGGTCTTCGAAATTAACTTTTTTTTCATAGAGAGCATTTTCAAGTTTTGAGAGAGAGTCTAGTATAACAGATGTTCCCTTTTCTTTTCTTGCGATATCAAGCCAGTTTTTAGCTTCGATTAAAGAGTCCAACATTCTTCCCCCCATCTTAATTTTAAGTACATTTATATTATATCCTAAAAAATTTTCATTTTCAATGTTTTTTCAGTGTAAAATAAAATTATATTAAAAAAATCCCCTAAATTTATAGAGGATATATATATCAGGAGGTTAAAAAACTATCTAATAAATCTTTTTTTGAAAAGGTTTCAGATCCAATTTCAGCCATAACTACTATTTCGTTTCGTTCAAAAACTACGTATTCAATAATTCGATCATTACACAATGTTTTTGCTGTACTTACTTTTACAACAATATGTCTCCCTGTTAATTCTGTATTTAAAAAAGATACTTCTTCATCAGGGAATAAGTCTTTCCATATTCCCACAATATTATTTACATTTATTTCTTGAATTTCAGTTTCATTGTACATGAAAAGCATATTCGGTAAGCCATTTATCTTTACTGCAACCGTTCTTTTGTCTCCGATTTTAATTACTTGATCCATTTTTTCCCCCAATCAAAGAACTAAATGTCTCTTTAGAGACTTCTAAAGTTTATAGGTATTAATGTTGCTTGTCAATAAAAAAAGAGTATCATGATTTATGATTCTCTAATTTTAAATAGACCTATTTTTATATGTGATAATGATGAGGCGTTTTAGGAAACATCCAGATCGATGTTATTGCACAAAGAACAATCCCCACACAAACATTTAACCAAAATATAAATCCTGTTAACCAGGTTTCAGTTATACCAGTAAAGATAATTACGGATGGTAAAACAAGGTTTGCTATTACCCAATAATAGATCATTATTCCGACAAAAGGAACAAAAGCAAATATAATTGTAAATTCAAACAATATACAAAGAATAAAGATTGCAAATGCACCATCTAATCCTCCGTATACAAAGTATCCCATGGATGAGAAAAGTAGTGGGATAATACCCGAAACATTCCAAATAGCAGATCTATCTACATTCATACGAATAACCTTTTAATTTATACAATAATATTTTATTTATGTCAACGATTTGATAGCTGAATTCAAGAATCTATTGCAACTTTTTTCTTGGCAATTAATCTGTAAAATCTTTCAGCAGGGGTATAGTAACCAAGTACTTTCCTTGGACGTGAATTAAGACGTCTTTCTACCTCCCTAAGCTCAGAAGCAGATACCTCTTTGAAATCAGTACCTTTTGGAAAATACTGCCTGATTAAACCGTTCGTGTTTTCGTTTGTTCCTCTTT
>Ga0208462_1001251_pt1 | contig 18169 bp, 15 predicted proteins | sample AD_SCU001_MetaG_FD_184452 | JGI IMG/M metagenome (GOLD analysis project Ga0208462, IMG submission 184452) | Active sludge microbial communities of municipal wastewater-treating anaerobic digesters from China - AD_SCU001_MetaG (SPAdes) (version 2) | ecosystem: Engineered > Bioreactor > Anaerobic...
CCGTTAGATCTTTATATAATGAGATATAAATGGATATTCAGGTTATGTCATCATGGAACGTGACGATATTCTTGCACTGATACAGAACAACCCTGAAGCGATCGTCACGATCATCCAGAGAGCATTCGAGGGAGAACCCTTCATACCAACTGCGGCTTACAGGTATACCTGACCTGTTACCAGTACGTTTTGACTTAGTGTCTGACGTTTTGACTTAGTGTCTGACTTCGATTGCCGTATATAGATTAACGGTTATCTATTATTTTTGCGTAGGCACCACAAACAGCCTTTACAATGACCTTCGCCTCATCTGCGGTGTTATATCTGCCATATGAAATGCGGATGGCCGACTTTGCCTGCTGTTCGGATAGCCCTAACGCAAGAAGCACATGTGACGGCTCGTCTTTGCCAGAGGTACAAGCTGAACTCGTGGAAACGCAAACACCTTTCAAATCAAGCAGATGCATAAGCGACTCACCTGAAATGCCATTAAAACCGAGATTGACCATGCCGGGTAGACGGAATTTGGTATCGCCATTGACCCTAACAGAGGGTATTTTTTCTTTTATACCTTCCACTGTAACTTCAATCATCGATCTTAATCGCTTTGCCTCCTCAGCCATTTTGCTAATGCTTTCCTCGATGGCGGAACCCGCCGACACTATTCCGGCAACATTTTCTGTTCCGGCGCGAAGCCCGCGCTCTTGTTTGCCACCGAATACCAACGGTGGCAAGTTTAAGCCTGACCGCTTGTACAGGATTCCCGTTCCTTTAGCCCCGTTGAATTTATGGGCAGAGGCGGTTAAGAAGTCGACTCGTAGGTCATCAACATCGACAGGAATGTGACCGACGGCTTGCACCGCATCGGTGTGGAACAGGATATCTCGTCCTTTAAGGAAGGCACCAATCTGCGAAATCGGCTGAATTGTTCCGATTTCGTTATTGGCGAGCATAATCGATACCAGTTTTGTGTTATGCTTTATTGCCGCCTTAACATCCTCAACCGAAACTCGTCCCGCATCATCGACAGGCAGGAAGGTAACCTCAACGCCGCCACCTTGTTCAATCGCACGGCAAGCGTTCAGGACAGAGTGGTGTTCAATAGCTGAGGTTATGATGTGAATCGACTCGTTGCGGTAAGTTTCTGCAACGCAGCGAAGTACCCAACTGTTCGCTTCCGACCCGCCGGAGGTAAATGTGATTTCTGACAGCTCTGCGCCGATGGCCGCCGCAACTTGTTTCCGAGCATGCTCTACGGCGCGTTTGGCTTTTGCTCCAAATGAATACTGGCTGGATGCGTTTCCGTATTGCTCGCGTAAAAATGGAAGCATCTGCTCGAATGCTCGGTCGGAGATCCGCGTTGTTGCGGCATTATCAGCGTAAATCATGGTATCATCACCTCAGAATTCTTTGCAACCTTGCTCCTTGAATTCCGCAACCTTGGCGAGCAAGAACTCAGTGTCTACTTCCAAATACTCAGCAAGGCAATCGAGGCAATAAAATTTTTTGGATTTCAGATCGAGCAACTTTTTGGTTAGTCCGATTTCGTTTTTGCTCAGGGCTTCTTTTCCGCATACGTAACAGCTTTTCTTTTTCACACAATTACCCCACTTCTTCAGGGTCAGGTCTGACGCTGAACGCAGGGATGTCTTTCCCGCGATATTCCACATCAAGCAGTCCCAACTGATATTTTATCGTATCCCGCATCTTTCTCGCTCTGTCAAGACAATAACGCTTGAATTCACGGGCAGTTATGTCGTTTGCGCTACGAACATGCGGAAACAGCAATTTTAAATATGCCGTGGCAATGCGTTTTACTGCCTCAGTATCGCGCGTATCTGCCGCTTCAGGAACCTCGATCAGCTCATCTACGATGGCGCGATAACTCATATCGTCCCGCAGTTCATGCATAATCGAGCAGAAATATTCGGAATTCAACGCCCACCCTGCAATCTTGAGGTCGTCGTTCATTCGTGGAATATTCCAGCCCTTAATAAAGCCATGGAAACGCTCTATCAAAGCTGATTCATGGAAGATGGACGGCAGTTCCTCAAACATGTTGCCGAAACCGTCCTCATCCATCGTTTCTTTTTTGATGTTGCCGCAGAGGATTATGCCCGCCTCAGCAGTCCCCTCATAGTTGCCGACAGTGAAAATTCCCGATTCAAGGTAACCTTTCAAAGCGGCGCGCATTTCGTCCACATTTGTAAATGAAATGGTTTGCACTTCGTCAAGTGTTATAAAGTCGTTGCCGAACACCAATCCTTCAACACGCCTATTCTGGTCGTAGAACATTTTCGCACGGCTCATAACGCCACCGCTCGAAAGCCATCCGAAGCGGCTAACGCGACCGAACAGATATGACTTACCAGTTCCTTTCGGGGCAAGTTCGATGAGGTTCAACCTCTTTTCAACGAATGGCAACAAGCGGGTAAGCATCGTGAGTTTCTTTTCCTCATCGCCGAGATAACCGCTTGCATTATAGTCTACTGCGCCAAGCAGGACATCAATCCACTCCGCTGTGGTAAACTCACGTCGCGCATCCTTGTAGTAGTCGATGTCAATCGTGTAGGGGCAGAAGGCCTTAAAAGCCGTCAGCTTGATTTTGCCCCTATTTGCGCCCTTTGCCTTATTTTTTGAAAACTCCATGTCGTAGTCATCGGGTGGGCGATAGCCAATTTCAACCATTCCCCAAGTCTCGCGACTGCGCACCAAGTCGTCCTTACAGGTTTGCCAAACGAAGTCCTCGATGATGGTGTCCTTGCTCGTCAGCCCGAAATCGGGCAAAGCAAATGACACCTCTCCTGTCTTGATGTCGATATCAACCGACACCTTGGCAAGGAATTTCACCCGCTCGTGTTCAATTACTACCTGATTCTTTATAGCAATCCAGTCATCTTTGCGCGGTAAGTAAGTCCGCACAAAGCGAATCAACTCGTCGGAGTCGAAGTGACCGTTTTCGTCCTCGAATTTCTTTAAGAGCCAGTCACGCATAAAAGAAGGCAGGTCCAGAGCGGAGAAGAAGTTGCTTTTTTTGAGGTCTTTATATACGACCATCTCATCAAAGCAATTTCTCAGTTTCTCTATCATCTATCGCACCTCCTAAAACAAGTCATCAAAAGCGTCATTTACTTTGCCGCTCTTGCCTTGCGTCTTAATCATAATTTTACCAATCAGGTTGTCGCCTGCGTAAACGTCTGCAGGATATTCGCCCGCCCGTTTTGTGTCGGGCAACTTTACGGAGTAGTGATTTGCATCTATCTGCGAAGCCGAATAAGGTTTCTCATTTAATACAACGGAAACATCCTGTACTGGCGAGTTAAAGAACAGATTAATCTCCGTGCCGGTTCGGAAATCTACGGTCACGACATCATCGACTAATTTGACCGTTATACTTTCATCTTTCAGCGACAGTTCGATAATAGGGACGACAACCTCTTCTAATGACGCCCCCCCATGAACTTCCACGTTCGCCGCACGACTTCCCTTGAAGCGACCGTAATCGGCAAGTACGAGATATCCGTTCTCTTCTGCCGCAAACGGGAGGTCATAATGCTGGAACAGCTTGCAGCAACGACCCGAATGTTCACCTGTGGTGTCGGTATCGTACTTTTCCTCTTTACGCCGCAGAACAGCAAGCCGTGATGCGCCGTGGTCGCTTACAATCAGGAAGCGTTTACAATGCCTAAGCGCAAGTTCCTTAGCCGCTTTGTCAATCATCGCCGCTATGATATCCAACTCTTTAGCAAGGTGGATAGGCAGTTCATTATTGGTGAAGTTATAACCGCCCGCGTCGCTGTGTTTAGTATCATCAAGTTCGTCGTTCTTTTCCTTACGACCTTGCCAGGCATCGAAAAAGTTGCGGTTGATAGATGTAATCGTCGGCAGTTCCGCACGGACGATATGAACCCGAACCGATAGGCCACGTTTTTGAATTAAGGCTTCGATCAAGCCTAAGTATTCAACGCCGAGTGCATCGAGCCAGTACAAAAAAGTGCTACTCTTATCTACACTGTCCATAATTTGGTTCCGTGTAGGTAGTTGGTTGAATTGTCGTGTGAGGGCAAGTTGATCGACTTTTTTCAAAAAGTCAGTTTCAAGCTCGTTAGACAGCTTTTGCCGTTTGTACGCCTCGAAATACTCAGTCAGCAAATCCGCAAGTTCCGGGCATTTAAAAATGTATTTTTTTAGATAAGCAGCCAACGCGGGATAAATACTATCAAGTTCCGGGATTAAGCCGTTTTGTGAAAGCCACGCGATTATTTCTTCGCGCTCCACCCTTGTGCTGTCAGTCAACTTATAAATGCTTTCAGACACTACTTGCCGATTGTTCACCACAAAGTCTGCGATATCCGACTCAGGGAACTTTTCAACTAGGGCTTTACGCTCCTGATAAAACGATGGAAACCGTCTGTCGGTGTGCGGGATTTCGATAATTGCGTTCAGAATGTTTGAAACGAAATCCTCAAAGCGATTCGTCATATCTAGAACGAACCGAAGGTATCCGTTTTGCAATGTGTCAGCCTTACTCTTCAAACAGATAAAATAGAGCCAGTTGCGGTAGTCACTCCCTGCAACGCGAGCGTAGAAATCAGACTCCAAATTACTTCCAAGTCCATAATTCTCGAACACCTCGTCAAGCGAACTGTTGCTCTGGTTGAGTTCTGTCAGCAACTCCGCCCAACGAGCGTCGCTCCCGCAGGAACGTGCTAAAGCAAAGCCTTTTGTGGAGAATTTAATGCCATCATACGCATTGCTGATGTGGTGTACGGTGAATATTGCCTTCTCAAGATTGATTGCCGTATTTACGGCAACATTTCCGCACCGACCGTCTTCAAGTTCCATAAGTAATGCTTTGAAACCTGGTAAGGCTGGCAATCCAACAGATGGGGCGGCAAGGGTAATTGATAAGTCACACTCCGCTTTATCAACGACACTGAATCGACGATTATCAAAGCGTGGGTCAGTCTGTAATCCGTCAATCTGCGAGGCAAGCCCTCGCAGGAGCAACACAACTTTCGAACCCCCGACATTCAGATCTTTTAACCGCGATAGAGTACGAGAGGCTTCACTATGCCCGCGGAGTGCGAGATATTCGCCAAGCCCCTTTATAACAAACTTTTTGCTTTTTGCGTTTACATCAGCCGTTTCGATATAATTGAGTAGACCATCGATATCGGGTAGTTTGTCATCTCCGCCGCAGAAATCGCTCATCTGTATAAAATCAAGACCCAACACAGACAATTCGTCAATAGCGGTCTTGTACTGATCGTCGCTTATAAATAGAAAATATGGCGTTTTGACGGAAGATGTCAAGTATCGCTTCACCGGATCGGTTTGCATTCTATCTCCCGTCTCTATCCACCAGTATTTCAATGCCGACCGTAATGTTGTCCTTGACAAGCCGTTTGAGATATTGCTTTAACTGTGCATCGGCCATTTTTTCGATTTTCATGAGGACCCTGTCGCTGCCACCCGCATTGTATTCTGCTTCGGCAAGTTGCTTCACCTTGTTCTTAACGGTCGGATGACCGCGCCAATCATAAGTATCGACGGAAAGACGGTCCAGAGCATCTCTTACCTTATCAGGATCTGGCAGCAACGCACTGTATTCGCCAACAATATCCCGATCGAATGCTGCGTTCCGCTTGTCATCATCCGCAAGGACATCAAACAGAGTAGTGGATTCCAGGAAAGCAAGAGAGTCTTTGATTTCGGCATCCGTTCCCCCATTGTGGTTAAGGGTTTCAAATGCCTTTTTAGCCTTCTCAAACTCAGCCTCGGAGATACAGCATAGAATGGGCGTCCTGTAGAGTCTCGACCATTCGCGCGGGTTTTTTGTTCCCGTCTTGTCTTTCCACAAGCGGAGGAGTTGTGACTTCAGTTGATTCTTACGGAACTCTTCAGCGGCCTCTTTCACTTTGATGTTACAGTCGGTTTTTGGTAATTCAAACAAGCCGGTTTTCAAGGTGCTCTTAACATTGGCGATATCGTCATCACTAAGGTCCTCAAGGTACGGCTCATAAACCTCAGCAAATACACGGCTGTCGTTGTTTAACAACTCCCTGATCTCTGCACCGTGCGCCACAAGTTCCGAATGGAATGCCTTTAATTGTTCGGGCAATATGTCCTCTTCCTTGCAGATCTTCAAGAGCGTGTCGAAGACTTTTGCCAACGCGGGGTACTTTGCCCGTAAAGCATCGCATGAGATGCCGATGAACTTCAACCGTTCGCGCCACTCTTTGAACGCTTCCGTCAAGGAATGGGCCGAGACGCTCAGGATGGCGTTGCTCTCTTTGACTACGCTGTACTCCGTCAGCAGTTTACGAATTTCGTCCTCGCCGGTCTGTTTATCCCACAGGCACGAGTACTTCACCCTAAACAAGCGGGAAATATCGGTGAGCACATTGTCCTCAGCACCAATTACCGTGGCGAGTTCCATAACCTTACCGCTTTCAAAGGAATGGAGATATTCGCGCATACCTTCCCGACAATTATCTTTTGTGATCAAAACAGGCAAGCTGTCGGCAAGGAATGGTTTTGCAGATGCAATCTTTCCGATTTCGACTGCTTTTTTGTGAGCTTCGTTGCCTTCCTTTTGGACAAGTTCAATGTATTTCTGAACCACATCGAAGATGCCAAATGTATCCACTTCTTCAAGACACCAAACAGGCAAAGTCAGTTCACGCATTTTGGCGGTTACCGCGATAACTGCCTGACCCGCAGATGAACACGAATTAGGCTGGATACCCCATGCCTTTTCGGTGAGATCGTAAAACGCCATTTCATCGGCAGTCATCTTTACGATATAGGTTGGTTTCGGGGATTTGCCGATGTAGTTACCCAGCATCTCTGCAAGTTTGTCCTGCGTCATGTGCTCATGACCGCCGGATGAATCGCTGTAACGATACGGTTCGCCGCCGTACTCTTTCAATAAAAAGCCTGCAATGAACGCCGAGAGATTGCACGGAGCAAAACCGTAGGTCTCCTCAAGGAAGTCATAGATTTCGCCGATTGAAATTTGCCCGTCGCGGTCAAATGCGCTTTTTATGAACTTGTCAACCTCAACCTTAATTCTTGAGATCGGCAAGGAAGATGTAGTCGGGTTTTCCCAATAATTATCAATCTTCCATACAGTTGGCAACACATGTTTTTCAATGCCAACAACAACACCGCTCGTGGTTTGTGTAATACCCGCCCTCGCCGATTGTTTCATGCCCTGAGTCATCTTCAGCTGACTTTCCGTGAGTCCCCTTGCAAAGTCAAATACATAAGGGAATTTTGTTGTAACAATCGTCTGAAGAACGCTTGCCACGCCTTGACCGTTTCCAAGTTTCTCGCCTTCCTGATTGGCATAGGAATACACGACAAACTGACCATTGTAGATACGGTTTTTCCAGTCCTGGTCTAAAACGCGCTTAGCCTTATCTGAATTATCCCTCGACGAGGCGTTGTTGCTCCCCTGATAGTACATCGCCATTGCAGAAAAGTCCACATATTGTTCAAATGCTTCGGAGCCAAGTGGTGTAGAAAGCGCATCAATGAAAACGATGTTTTCATATTGCTTGTCAGCGACCGCTGTTTTAAAGGTTTTTCGGAAGGTGGCTACCTCTGCCTCATCCCTGGCAAAGGCAATGACAGCGTGGAAATTCCATCCTGTGTCTTTATCGCGGAGGATATTGATCGTACGTGTAAAGTCTGCGGCAGTCACGGGGGTGATCTTACCTGTACCCGGCTCCGACTCAAATCGCAGACAAAGAGCGGGAGGAAGCGATAAAACGGTAGAAAGCCCCCCCTCGGTCACAAGTTTCGAGGTTGTGCTGGTCTGCCGTATGTCTTTCTTGTAACTATCGATTTTTGCTTGGTCGCCCGCAAGCACGGCAGCCGCATACACATAACGCCCGCCGCTTATCGGACTGGAAACGAGGATACCTTTTTCCTTAAGCCCTTTCGCAATATTGGCGGACTTCGTTCCCTCCAGGTCGGGTATTCCCTCAAAGACATAGCTGAGGTTCTGCTCGGTTGCTTTGAATAGGTCAATCGTGCCGCCCAGCCGCTGGTCAATAGCCTGCATGATGAGGATGGCTTTCAGGACAGCTTTCTCATCATCACGCAAATTTTGCTGCTGTGGAAAGGTGTCCAATATCAGGCGGATGTCAGATGTGAGGTTATCCCGGCCTTTTTCGTAGAAAAAGTTCCATAGCATGTCCACCGTGAGAAGCGGATGGTCGTCAAAAGGACCTGTATTTTCTATGAACCATTGGAACGCCTTCACATCGTCCGTGTTTGAGGACTTGATGAAGTCGAACATACTTCTCTGGTTAGACTTGAAAGCGGAGGCTATATTTTTGAGGAGCAATGCCGCCATCGGGTGAAGCGGCATAATGTCCTTCATCACCTGTGGGTTGTCAATCTTTGCCACAGCCATAACTTTAGAACGGGAGTTTTTTACTCGGTCGTTCAGGTCGTCAGCAAGGATGTCCCATTGCGGCTTGGCAGCAGATTTTACGTTGAAAGCGTGTCCGATGAGTTCGAACGCGATATTATCGGGCAGGACAATAGGTATTGATATAAAACGGTCGCTTACCTTAATTCGATTGTCCCTGTCGTGGTCCGCCACATAAACTTGTTGGGACTCGTGTGTTACTACAATGAAGTAAAAGGCCCTATTCTGCACCAGAGCAACAACCCTTTGAAATTCCGAAAGGCTCTCGCGGTTGTTCTTGAAGTAATCAGAAAACTCGTCCCAGATCAGGACAATTCGTATTTTGTTGCAATCAATAATGTCCGTCAGCCAAGCAATAAGCCTGTCTGCATCAATAGTAAGCGCGGTTATGCCCTCTTTATCTGCAAGGCGGAAGATATTATCTACCAAAGACTTAACTTCGCTGTTCTTTCGAAGCGCATTCAGCACTTCATCGGTGGTTGACTGGGAGAATAACGCTTTCCATTCCTTGTCAGGATTTTGCAGCAGACTGTTGAACATCAGTTTGTGATCAGTGTCTTCAAGCCAAGCAATAATGCTCTCCTTGAGAGTATTCTCTCCAAGATAAGGTACATTCTGTTGCACAAGAGCAGATTTCACGCTTTCTTGTATGGCAAAGAAAAGGTCACGCGCTGACATAATGCCGCCAGAAGCATAACGATAGGCCACCACAATTCCTTTTTTCTTATGGCCAATCAGCTTTTCAAGCAGGTCAGTTTTCTTTTTCAGCGGGTCGTACCTGTCCCAGTAGGCACGGAGTTCCGCCTCCGGCACTTCAAGGATTTTACGCAGTGCATAAGCGCACTGAGACTTTCCTGTTCCATATGCGCCTTCAATCCAGAGTGTTTTGCCGTTGTTTTGCCGCGCCAAGGCACGCTCCATCTCGGTGAGCATATCGATGAACGTGCTATGCGGATAGGTGTTATCCCAAGGAGCGCCGGCATTGATTGCCGCGTCGTCGATGCAAGGGAAATATCTATCGTCAATGTCAAAATACTCGCGGTATTTATTGCTATTGGCCATTTGCTACATCCTCCTTAAACAAGTCTAGCACATCTTGGGAGGATTTGTCGTCCGCAAGCGTTATCTTCTCCAGGTCATGCGTGAACGACGCGGTGATGAACTCAGGATATTTTGCTGACAGCCCCAAGAGTATGGGCGTCATCTCGTCGCGGTCAAGCCCAAAGATGCGTGTTGGGCTTATGCCGTCGCGGTCGATGTTGTCATTCAGGAGTGTAGCGAGAGTGAATTCTTTGTAGTCGTTGCACTTCTCTGCAAACTTGAACAAACCATACAGCACCACGCGCGGGTCGCTCACCGAACATTTCGTGCGAACAAGGTCGCCGTCTTCGGTGACATAGCCCCAGTGTAGGCTCGTGCCGAGCGGTGTTTCAACCAGGCGCTTGTAGGATTTGACGATTGACTTAGCATCTTTCGGCTTGACATCAACGGCTGTCAGCATGTCTTCGACAGCCTGACGTGAATAGGCTCTGCCGACATCAAAGTTATTGATATACCACTCTACCTGTGGGTTTTCGGCGACAAGGTTGATAAGAATCAAACCTTGTGCAGTGTCTGTTTCCCAGCCAATTTGTGAAATTAACTCTGCAAACGGCGTAAAGTGGTTCTTCTCATTTAAGGAAGCATCCCTAAGGAAACGCCTAAACATATCGAACATCATCGGTCCCAGAGTATGTTCCGAAAAGAACGCATCCTTCAGTCCAAAGAATGATCGCAACCACTCCGGTTTCGGAGCGTGATCGGCGAATGAGTTTAGGCTTTTCATTGATTTTACTCCTCCTTGTGGATGGCGTAACGAATGAAACAATAGACAGCCGCTATCGATTGCGTGACATTCATGACACCGGGTACAGTTGTCTATTCTGACTTTGCCGTTAACAAAACTTATACATCCGTTTCGGCAGTTTGTTTCACAAACTCGACAACCTTTGCAATACGAGGCTTTTCGGAATACTTGCCGGAATAACTTCCCAAATGCAGGTCTTTCCTTCAGTACAACTTCGGGTATCGTTACAATGTATCCGTTCTTTGTTGCCTTAACGGAAAAACGTATGCGTTCGCCGTCAAATTGGATGTAGTAATCACCTTTTTCACCGTTTAAGTCTCCAAGTGTTTTTATCCATTCCAGCCAGTCGGAATCAGGGGCTGCAATAGTTATTTTCAGAATCCCGCTCGTAGCCTTTTCAATACATCGGAGTGTATTGTTCGATAACTCACGACCATTCTTTCTCGCGTTCCAACCGCCGTTTAGGATATACGATTCAGTGTTGCTTTTCTTTCGCTTGTCCCCGTCATAGGTGTTTTTAATCAAATCGATATAACTGTCGATCTCTGCCGGATAACTTGCTCGTCGCAAGTAGTCGCTTGTGCCACCCGACATTGGGCAAAGCAAGCATCCGGCACGACCGTTGCCTTTTTTATAGGTCTCATTAATCAGCACATCATTTGCATATATATATAGCCATATCTCTGCGGATGTCCACTCAAGTATTGAGTTATGGCTAAACTGACCCTTTTGTTTTGCGCCGTAGTTTTCATACTTGTATGTACTTCGAGCAAAGCTCTCATGCGCCCGAACCCCAACGAAATCAAGACCAATAAAATCGTTTTTGCCAGTCACTTCTCTCAGTTTCAACGTCTGCGGAGCGCTTTTATGCACCGAACAACACCAACGTAATGTGCGCGATGGGGGACCGAACAGCTCCCACGACTCTTTCGGGTTAAGGTGGGACTTGGCGACGTAAAATGGAATATTGTCCTTAACACACTGTTGTTCTGTTTTCCTGACGACCTCGTAGGTGTCTGGAAACTCCATACCTGTGTCGCCGAATACCACTAAAAAGCTGCCTTTGGGCAAGGCTTTCTTTACAAGGTCGAGTAGGACACAACTGTCCTTGCCGCCCGAAAACGCCACGTGGAAGCAGTCGAGTTTGTTCTTGTACTTGGTGTAGATGGCCAAGATTTTTTTGACCGTGGTCTGCTCGATGATTTCAAGCATTTCACGGTTTGCCGCGACCATTGCCTCTATGTCAACGGGGCGAAGCGACATTCCTTCGGGCTCCGGCGTTACTGGATTGCCGTCCTCGCCGTTTGGAATGATAATCTCAGGGCTGGTGTAAATGTTGCCGCCTTTCAGCTTTGCGACGAGCGTACCTCGGTAGTAGTAGTAATTCGCCTCCGCCCACATATATGGACGGTCTGTCTGCTTGTCGTACTTCCAATACTTATCAAAGCCCAGCACGTCCAATTCGGGTGCGTAAACCGGACGGGGTTCTTTTGAGAACCCGGTCGGCGAGGAATTAAGAAGTATCCCGCCCGTTTTCTTGTCGTAGGTATACGAATACATCTTCAATCCCTCCTTTCTCGTATGGTCTTCGCCTTATCTATGATTTCGCTAACTTTAGTGGTTGTGCTTCTGCCCGTGTACCCGCTCTCGTAGAGGAACTTACCGACGACGGTGCTCTTTAATGGGATGTCGGCTTTCACCACAGCGTCGGTCATGATCTCCGTATAGTTCAATCCGCAGCTTTTGCGGATGACCACTCCGGCGTTCCGCGAATTGACTGTCGGGGTATCAAAGCGGAATTTCCGGCTGAAGCGCCTACAGTAACTTTCAAGCAGGAACAAGTTCCACTTATACCCGCAGTCGGGGAATTCCCCAAAGGTCGTGAATGATTTAAGCGGAAGATAGTCTCCCTTAACAAACAACTCGATAGCTTTATCGATCATATCGGCGTTAAAGTGAACGCACCTATCTGCAACATAGGTGTCTTTATCGATACGAACTAGAATGGCGCTGCCTGCTTCCAGAGCTATCTTACGGCGAACCTCGCCTGTCAGTTCCTTCTGGATGTTCAGCAAGTCGTCGAGTGAACAATTGTTGATGGTTCGACAGTGTCTTTTCATAATTGTCAGCGCATCAAAAACATCGCCTTTGCGCGTGACGATTTTGCCTTTCTTGTCGAACTTGTCCGACAGGCAGATGCGGTAAACAGCGTTATGAACCGCCGTAATGGAAAGTTCGTGGTTGCGTTCCTCGATCTCCCCGAAAGGCAAGTCTGTAATTAAAACATAGCCGTAAGCGTTGCACTTTCTCACGGCGGCTTCTCGGATTGCTTCCCGCTCCTCTTCGGTGATCTCGATTCGACTGACGTGCGAGAAGGTCTCTACGCTACTCCAGATGAAGTTGCCGTTCTGGCCAAGGGCGTATTTTATCCGGTCAAGAGGTATGTACTGTAACCGTTCGGCGAGTTGCGTATAGGTCAGCAGTACATCGTCGCCCCATACGCGGAGGATCTCACTCTCAAGAGCGGCAAAGACGGAAGCATCCGTATAGCCAAAATAGGTCTGCGTGAACGACAACTTTGGGAACAGCATACGGAGTATATCAATGAGCATATCTTGGGAGATCACGCTTGCCCCGAACAACCAGTTCTCGTTCTTGGCATAAAACTCGGCAAAGAATATGACTTGTGCACCTTCGGCGAAGTATTCCTCCACCAGTCTCCGGATTCGTTCTTTTGTCTGAGCCGACACAGCGTAGACTTTGCCATCGAAGGTAGTTCCGCAACCCGCGATATAACTTTTCAGTTCCTGATCAGGCAGCAAGATTTCCTTGCCCAGATCTTCCGCAGCAAAAGACCTAAAACGCGTCAACTCAATCGGGGAGTCAATCCTAAACCCATTTGTAAAGCGCTTTGAAAGGATTTGTATCAACTTGTCGATGACAGTCTGATCGGGTATAGTAACGTGCGAAGCCGATGCAGACGGGTTTTCATCCGCCAGTTCAATCCGATGTGGAGATACCCGCGACAAGCTTCTCATGTTTTTGTTAACACTTCCTAACCTTTTTAGCGCTACCAAACTTAGCAATATTTGGGTCTGCCAGACGAATAATTCTCAAATACAAGGAAACCAGTATTTTTGAAACGAACGTTCCGGGCAACTCATCTACCTTTGATTTGAATTTTGTGTTATTGCATATTAAGGTTATGATTTAATTAGGTGATTTGCACCGAAAGTTTAAGCCATCTTAGGGCAGCCTATCTTCACCAAGCACCCTCAACCCTGCGAGAGGCGCTTTCAGTGCTTGGAACATCATTCAATTCAACATTTATACCCTTAATGCATTTCCACATCCAGGTCCTGCCCCGTAGACAGATGATCTCAGCATACCGTTCATCGAGCATCTCGGTAAGGTCCTGCTCGGTGACGATGGCGTTGCAGGAGGGCTTTGACGTTGAGTTGAAGACTGCACTGGGGAAGAACAAGATGGGTGAGGTCCCCGGTTCGTTCTGGGAAACATACTCTGCAATGGCGAATACGGAAGGTGGATTCATTATCCTCGGTGCGGAAGAGACCGACAACGGAGTCATCTTCCACGATCTGCCCGATCACCAGAAGGTCATACAGGACATCTGGAACTCCCTCAACAATCCGAATAAAGTGAGTGTCAACCTTCTCCAGAACCGCGACATTGAACTCATGTCGATCGACGGGAAGAACGGGATCCTCGTCCGGGTTCCCCAGGCATCACGAAAGCAGCGACCGGTATACATCGGACAGAACCCTCTGACAGGAACATACCGGCGCAATAACGAGGGTGATTACCGGTGCCCGCCCGATCTGGTGAAGCAGATGCTCGGCGAACAGGCGAACGATACCCGCGACGCCGTTATCCTGGAACACTACGGGTTTGACGATCTCGACGCGGAATCGTTCCGGATCTACCGCCGGCAGTTTTCCAACCGCAAACCGGATCACCCCTTCAACGAGTGCGACGATCGCGAATTTCTCCGGCAGATCGGTGGGTGGGCACGGGACCGGCAGACCGGGAAGGAGGGGCTCACGCTCGCGGGGCTCTTGATGTTCGGGAAGTTCCGGTCGATCCTTGATGGTGTCCCCACCTACATCGTGGACTATCAGGAACGGGAAGCGCCGGATAACCGCTGGATCGACCGGGTTACCATTGAAGGGTCGTGGTCAGGCAACCTCTACGATTTCTATCGCATCGTCATGAAGCGGCTCACCACCGACCTGAAGGTGCCCTTTCAGTTGAAGGGGGATGAACGAGTCGAGGAGACCCCGGTTCATGAGGCGCTGCGCGAGGCGCTCGTGAACACGCTTATTCATGCGGATTATTCGGGTAACTGCTCAATCCTCGTGGTCAAACGCCCTGATCTCTTCGGATTTCGGAACCCGGGCCTGATGAGACTGCCGAAGGCTGAAGCGATCAAAGGCGGCGTAAGTGACTGCCGGAACCGAAACCTCCAGAAGATGTTTCAGTTGATAGGCCTTGGCGAGCAGGCAGGGTCCGGGTTTCCAAAGATCTACCGGAACTGGAATCTCCAGCACTGGCGCGAACCGGTGCTTGAGGAACGGTATGAGAGTAACCAGACGGTCTTCATCCTCAAGATGATCAGTCTTGTGCCAGAGGAAGCCGTCGAAGAGCTTAAGGCCGAGATCGGGGATGCTTTCAGTGAACTTGGGGAGGTCGAGCGGCTTGCTCTGGTGACTGCTCGTTGTGAAGGATGCGTGAATCACGGCAGGCTCAAAGAGGTGACGAAAGAGCACCCGCACGACATCACCGTGGCTCTTTCACGGCCTGGTCGAGAAAGGGCTTTTGATGAGCGAGGGGTCGGGCCGGAGCACGTTCTATTACCGTCCCGGCCGCCACCCGATGGAGGGTGAAATGTTCGGAGCTCCTGGGATCTGTTCGAAGCCGAGCTCCGAACATTTGCCAGAAAGCTTCGAACATTTGATCGCAAGCTCCAAACATTTGGATACATTGCGCGAGATTGCAAGACCGGTTGGATCTGTGCGGAAAGCGTCGAGGAAAGTAGTCGAAGCAACAATTCTCCGCCTCTGCGAGGGGAGGTACCTGACCCTTGATGATCTGGCTGATCTGCTGAACCGGAGCAAGGACTCGCTTCGGAACCACTACATCAATCCCATGCTGGAGGATGGCAGGATCGAGGCGAAGTACAAGAACGTCCCCACCCATCCTCTCCAGGGATACCGGACGGTGGCCGGGACGGAGAACGAGGAGTGACGGTGGTCTGCCGCCGGCACCACGATCATCTATGGCGCACTGGACGATAACCCTGAAGCGCGAGGACGCCGCGATCGTCGTCCGGGGTGAGGGCGACGATCCCCACGCCCCCGACAGGATCGACTCCGAGGTCCGCGGCGACCCCCGCGGGGTATACCGGGCGTTGCTGGACCGGGTCGCGCCCGGCCCGTGGTCGTTTCTGCTCCACCGGATGATGGGTGAGCGCGACCTCTACTGGATCGCCGACTGCGCCTATATCAAGGCGCTGCTGCACCCCGGCTGCTCGGTGGAGACTGATCTGCCCCCGCTGCCGGAGCCGGAGGAACTCCCGGAAGATGCGATCCCGCGAGGGAATGAGGCCGGGGCCTTCGACCCCCCCGGCTGACAGCAGAATCCATATCCCGCTCCGGCGAGATGCAGGAATAAATCAAAAGACTGATGTATGTTCCCGGGATTCTAGACGTGCGTCGAGTTACGCGTCCTCGCCCTGGTCTTTACTTAATTTGTGGGAACAAAGAGGAAGACGACTCGTTTGTTGCCAATGCCCTTCAAAATCACATCCTTGTTGCGGTGGCGGCGCTATGAGATGGCGGGGGTGCGTCGACCGGGGTCTCATTCGCTCCGACCCCAAGACAGAGGAGCAGAACGGGCAGACCTTTCCCGTGAACGGCAACATTCATCACCTCCTCACCCCCAGTTACGATCAAGAAGAGGAGAGACCCCATATGGCTGCCCAGGTGCGCCGGAACAAGAAGAGCGAGTTCGTCGCGAACCTCGAAGAAGTGCTCCCGCTGCTCCGGGAACGGTTCGGCGTCGCGAAGATCGGCATCTTTGGGTCTACCGCACGAGGAGAGGAGCGGCCTGACAGCGACGTGGATGTGCTGGTCGAGTTTGCGCCGGGGCAGACGACGTTTCGGAACTTCATGGAACTTGCCTTCTATCTGGAGGAACTTTTCGGCCGCCGGGTGGACCTCGTCACCGAACAGGGGCTCAGCCGATACCTGCGGCCCTATGTCGAACAGGATGTGATCTGGTGTGATGCGTGATGAACTCTTCCTCCGTCATATCCTTGATGAGATCGTGCTTCTCCGCGAGATCGGCAGAGATCTTACATACGAGGATCTGCTTCGTGACCCGGTGCTGCAGCATGCGATCGTCCGGGCGATCGAAAACTGAATGCGTTCCTGGCATACGTGAACGGGCAGGTGGATCCTGGGGATGTCAGGACTATGCTGACATTTGCAGCCTTCTCGATTCTCGAAGAGATCAGTTACACGCGCAAGGATGGACAGTTCCTGCGATGGGACCGGCGGCCGGGGATGGTCAGAGCGACCTTCCATAAAGGGAAGATCCTTGCCTTCGAAGATGCGCTTTTTACGAGCACTCCTTTGTAATCTTCGAGATGGCGAGCCTCTTGAAAGAGGGTGGCCGCATCTATTACGTCAGCGACAACGTGCGGTATGCCGGGGAGGTGGTTCCTGTGGACCTGATACTGTCGGAGTTTGCCGAAGCGGCGGGATTACAGGTCAAGACCATCTACAAGCTGCCCAATGGAAAGATGAACAGCAGCCAGCAGATGGGAAGGCACGGGCGATGCGAGGTGCAAAAGTGCGTCTACTGCTGGGAGAAGTAGCCGGGCGCCGCTGCGCGGTCCAGCCAGGGTCTGCGTATGCCGGTTGCCGGAGAGGATCGTTTCCCGCCTCCCGGCGCCCTGCGCGCCGGGGCCTGGTGCGTGGATGGGTGGAGCGCCCCGGCGGTCCCCTGCCCCTGTGCCCGGGCCGGAAGGGTGCTGATCGGGCATGATCCGTGTCCTGTGCACCGGCGCGCATGGAGATCCGCCTCTCTTCACGTCGGGCAAGTTGGGGCACTTCTTAAGGTCTGAGACGATCATCCGGGTTTGATCCCCGTTTTTGAGCCGCCGGCGGGGTAAATGTATAAATAGCCGCGGCATCAACATGTGATGGTCAGGTCGGGAGTGTTTCTCCCCGGAATCTGTGTTCTCGACACGGAAGCCGGGGGATTGCCCCGACCTTCGTGGGGGTCCAGGCCATCGGCCTGGATCCGACGGGGCAGGGAAATGTATATATAACATTGATGACAACATTGTAAGGCTGTGTTGTCAGGGCAAGGGATCGTGCAGCCCCCCGGGTGGTCTGATCCCTGGCCTCTCAACCGTTGTGAGGGCCCGAAGGTTGATTCGGGTCTGATAAAGGGTTGACGGTGTTTATAACCCCCCAGGTTCAGCCATGTGCCGTCTGTGCGCGCAGGTTGCACCCACCGGGTGAATCGGGTGCAGGTCGGCGGACCGGGGGGTCCCGTGCAAGGGTAAAGTTTATATATTAGAAGTGGTAAACATACGTCCTTGCATGGGTTGAAGTTCTGCACCGGTTCAGGTGCAGTCTTCCCTGTAACCACGAATCGTATGAAGGTTCGAGCAATGGGTTTCGGACCTGATACAGGAAACATATGTTTAAATAGATAGATGACAAACATTGTTTCCCTGTTGATGGAGAATCAACGAGACCGCGCTCTGACGCGGGTTGATTCTGACGTTGGCATTGGCAATGCGGAAATTTGTTCAGTAACCGCTAATTCCTCCCAGGTTTAGTAGT
>Ga0208462_1001252_pt1 | contig 18158 bp, 14 predicted proteins | sample AD_SCU001_MetaG_FD_184452 | JGI IMG/M metagenome (GOLD analysis project Ga0208462, IMG submission 184452) | Active sludge microbial communities of municipal wastewater-treating anaerobic digesters from China - AD_SCU001_MetaG (SPAdes) (version 2) | ecosystem: Engineered > Bioreactor > Anaerobic...
AACATCATAAGGTAGCATTGACACATGTGTGTCGAAAATTAATAAGAATGATCTACTTCATAGAATTCAATCGTGTAGATTATGACGATACAAAAATCAAAACAATTAGTGTTCTAGAGTAGCTGCTAAGCACCTAATTCATAAATTCGACTTCCTAAAGAGGTCTTTTATCATTCAGTCAAAAATTATCCTTGACTTCTAATAGTTAGTCTCCTGAATGAAAAAATGCCAAAAATGGCATTTTTAATTGTGAATTAGATGACAAAATTACCGTGCTTAAAGACGTGCACAACACGACCGTCTTGAGTGAGTCCCGTAATTTCCATATCACGGCTACCAAACATAAAATCAGAGTGAACCATCGAATTATTGTAACCAATCTTTTCGAGTTCTTGAATGGGTGTATGAACTCCATTTTTGACGTTCATCGGATAAGCACGACCTAAAGCCATGTGACAGGATGCATTTTCATCAAAAAGGGTATTGAGGAAAAGAATGTTTGTATCAGAGATGGGAGAATCGTGACTAATTAACGCGATTTCACCGATATACTTACTACCTTCATCGGTATTCAGCAAATTCTCTAGTGCTTGTTTTTCCTTTTTCGCATCAAACTCAACGACTTTTCCATCTTTAAAGACAAGATAGAAATCTTCAATCAATTTTCCTTGGTAGTTAAGAGGTTTTGTTGCAACAACTTTTCCGCGTGTTCCCCATTTATAGGGCATGGTAAATGTTTCTTCGGTTGGAATGTTAGGATTAAAGTAAGCACCGTTGGTTGCATGTTCACCACCACCTGCCCAAACATGATTGTTAACAAGTTCAACAATTAAATCTGTGCCCAAGTTATTTTTGAAATGAAGATGTTTAAAATTATAGGCATTTAACACTTGATTATGCTTGAGCAATACTTCATTATGTTTTTCCCATTCCTTAATGGGATCATTATCAAGTCTCACACGTGACGCTTCAAAGATAGCATCCCATAGTGCTTCAACCGCTTCTTCTTCGTTTAGTTTAGGAAAAACTTGTTTTGCCCATACGGGATTGGGTGCAGCAATGATGGTCCATTGTGCTTTATTCCCCATGAGGTGTTCTCTAAAGAATGAGACAGCTTTTTGTGCAGCGATACCTTGACGTTGCGCTTTGTTAGGATCAACATCTTTATTCAGTCCTGGGATAGGTGATGTGATGGAAATAAAACATGCACCACGATCGACAAAATCACGATGTTGTTCGACAATCCATGATGGAATCTGTTCGAGATTTTCAAGTGATTGATGCATCAAAGAACTCTTTGAAATATAATCATCACTCCACTGAACATAAACTTGGCTTGCTCCTGCAAGATAAGCTTCTTCACAAACTTCACGAATAATTTCCTTCGTTTCAGTCGTTCCACGAATGACAACGATCTGACCTTGTTGAACATTGACACCGACTTTCACGGCAAGCTTGGCTAGCTTTTTGAGTAAAACAGGATTAGGCATACATAAACTCCTTTATTTTTAATTTTTATTGATTTATTCTTGTTGGTGATCATTTTTCATTTCATACATGCGTTTATCTGCAATATTTAGAACATCATCAAAGCTCAAAACGTGATCATAGATGACATAACCTGTACTAAATCCTAAGAATGGAAACTTTTGAAAAAATTCATCCTTGATAAATCGATCGTGCAAGTATTGAATCATTTTTTGAGGATCAGGTGTATCACTACCTTGACAAATTAAGAAGAACTCGTCGCCACCTAAACGCGCAATAAATGCTTGCTGATGAAGATGACATTCTTTGAGTAGTTGAGAGAAACGATAGAGAACTTGGTCACCTGTTAAATGTCCGTAAAGATCATTCACTTCTTTGAAATGATCAAGATCGATCATCATGGCATGAAAATCTTTCTTCTCTTCGATGAGTGATCGTAAATGCCGTTCGAGTAAACTTCGTGAATATAGTTTGGTTAATTCATCAATATTACCTGATGTCGTTTCCAAGAAAAGATAAACTACCATGATTGCAAGTGTTAATGAAGCCCACGTGAATAACAAATCTGGTAAAAATAACTGAAGAATTGAACTAACAAAAGGTAGAATCATGAATAATAACGTACCTTGTAAAACATGATGTTGAGCTTTCTTCTGATGTTTAAGAACAAGAAGAATAATATAGAAAAACATGGCATAAAAAATCAAATAAGGAATGAAGAACAATGTGGTTTTAATATAATCATTATCAGGCGTTGTATAGGAGAAGAAAACGCCTGTAAAAAGGTTATAAATCAATAAAATAGCTTGGACAAGGGTAGGATATTGATAATATTTTCGATTTTCAATGCGATGCTTTGATAATAGTAGTTTATAATCCCAGTAAGATAACCATAATCCCATCAGAATGGTTCCATTGAGAAACAGGAGTGAATTTGAGGCTAAACCTAAAACATGAAAGAACGTTCCAGGTTTTCCCACGACATACCACATCAAGGACTCGAGGATAACCCCAATCAACGTCGAGATCATGATGATACGTAATAGACGTGATGAAAAGGTGAAATGATCACGCTTGATCCTTGCGATGACCAACATGACAATGATTAAAATGGTGCTAAATAGTGAAATATCGAAAAATGCGATATTTTCTAACACTCAAATCACCTCAGTTTTCTTGATTTTGTGTGACTTTGAGATACTCAATCACACGTGTTTGAGGCATAGGTTTACAAAAATAATAACCCTGTGCATAATCCACGTTATACTTTTTGATCATATCTGCTTGTTCTTTGGTTTCAATACCTTCTGCAACTACGTTTAATTTCAAGTGATGGGCAAGATCAATCATATACTTGAGGACATAAAACTCTTCTGTATCTTCTTTAATATTACTGATAAAACTGCGATCAATTTTAATGGTATCAATCGGTAAACGTTGCAAGTAAGTCAGTGATGAATAACCTGTTCCAAAGTCATCAAGTGCGATAGTAAAACCAAGTCGTCTTAACGCATTTAACACATGAATCGATTTCTGGATATCGCCAATGATGGCTGTTTCTGTAATTTCAATATTGAACTTTTTGCAGTCAATATGGTGATCTTCAATCCATCGAATCAGACTGCCAATAAATTTATCATTCATCAACATTGATGCTGAGAGGTTGATAGAGATTTTAAAATTGCGCTTCTTTCCCCATGCGAGAAACTGATCAGCAGCTTCTTTGAAAACCCACTCGGTGATATCTTTAATAAAACCGTTTTTTTCTGATAACGAAATAAATTCAAGAGGTGGAATAAATCCCTTTGTCGGATGAACCCATCGGATCAGGGCTTCGGTAGCAACCGTTTTTCCCGTTTCAAGTTCAATAATCGGTTGATAATAGAGTTGAAACTCATTATTTTGAATGGCTTGTCTGAGTTGATTAAGGAGTTCTGTTTGTTGTTTAATGACGGTGACCATTTCGTCATCAAAGATGACAATCTGATCTTTTCCTTTTGATTTTGCAATCGACATAGCGGCATCTGCATGACGCATCAACGTGATATAGTCACTACCATGATCTGGATAAAGAGCAACTCCTCCACTAAATGTAATGAAAAAATCATCTTGTTGAAGGATATATGATTTACGAATATAGTTTAAGTAATTCTCAATCGATGGTAGGAAACTTTCGAGCTGTGTGATATCAAATATCGCAAGAACAAACTCATCACCACTCATCCGGGCGAGCATGTTCGGTTTTTCAATATGAGTACCAAGATCATTTGCAATCGCTTTGATCAATTCATCACCGACGGAATGGCCCTTAACTTCATTGATATTTCTGAATTCATCAATATCAAAATAGACGATACCGATGATCGCATTTTCTTTCTTTTCTGCAATATAGCGATTGATTGTTTGTTCAAGCATAATGCGATTAGGTAATCCTGTTAATGGATCGTAATAGGCTAAATCGTACAATCGATCTTCAAGTTGCAACGATTTTTTATGTCCTTCATCAAGTTCAACGTATGCTTTCTTTAAGTCTAAGATCGTGAGTATGTACATATCCATTTGTCGATGAATTATATAATAGAAAATGATTGCAGTAAACGCAACATAAAAAATACCTTTGACGGTTTCAGCAATTTGATTCACTTCAGGATCAACGAAGATGACATCAATGACCCAGTCGGAGAAAAGAATCCATGAAAAACCCATGATTAAGTAAATCACGATGATTTTAACAGCTGCATAGGTGGGATTTAAATGTTTTTCCAATGATGTTGCTGTATGTTTAAAGGGGTCTTTTTTAGGTGGTTGCATGATGGAACCTCCTTTTCTTCTTATTATACATGAAAAATCCTATCAATCGTGTAAACTTAAGAAAAAAAGCCATTATATGGCTTCATTTTGTTGTTCAATCGCGAGGTTTTTAACCCAGTGTTCTTTTCGATAGCGAGATAGACCAAATGCCATTTTGGGAATATCGAGTGATTGAACGATTAAAAACATGAGCGTCACAGGTAGTTGTGTTAAATACGCTAATAAAAGCGCGATGGGGACAGGTATGACCCACATGTATCCGGCATCCATCATAAATGTCGATCGCGTATCGCCACCTGCACGCAAGGTGAAATACATCGTAACATTGAATGAGAAAACAGGAATAAAGAGAGCATTGATCCGAATATTGAACTGAGCAATACTCTTTGTAACTTGTTCAACATCATAAATATTGAGAATGAAAAAAGATAAGATGAACAAGACAAGACCGGCAAGAGCAGCGACTAAGACTGCTGTTGTGATGAGTTTCTTCGAGTTCTCACGCGCTTCTTCGAGTTCGTTTCTTCCAAGTGTGTTGCCTACAAGCACAGCCACTGCAGTGGCAATCGCACCAAAAGTGACAAAGACAATTTGTGAAATAGCACTTGTGATATTCATGGCAGCGAGTGCTTGATCACCACGCGTTGAGTAAGCATGCAGAAAGACAGTTTGACCAGATGACCAGAATGCTTCATTCAAAAGCAGGGGAAGTGCCATAACGACAATACTTGAGAAGAGTTTAGGTTCAATCTTCAATAGATGACTAACCTTGGTATTAAAGATTTGACCCTTTCTTTCGAGAAGAATGATCACCAGGATAAATTCAACGATACGTGATGCTAGCGTTGCAATAGCTGCACCTTCAACACCTAATTTGGGAGCACCAAAGTTTCCGAATATAAAAATGAAATTCAGAAATGTGTTCGTCAAAATCGCTACAATCGAGATAATCAATAACGGTTTAGTGACTCCTGTTTCACGGAATGTATTAGAGATTGCTACACTGATAATCCAAGGAAAAGCACTCCATCTTGCGTATGAGAGATAGGTTAAAGCAAGATCAATGGTAGTTTCGTTTTTGGTAAAGATCATGATGAGTGAACGACCAAATAATGAGAAAAGAACAAACGATAATAGTGCGATTGAAAACCCGATTAAGAGTTTGAAGCGAAAGGTTTGTTTGAGTTTATCATAGTCTTTAGAACCGAAAAATTGAGCACTAAAAATCCCTGCGCCTCCCAAAGCTCCAAATGTGATTAAGATCACAATAAAGTAGAGTTGGTTGACAACAGAGACAGATGCGATTGCTTGTTCACCTAACTTACCCACCATCACATTATCCACCAACTGAACAGATGTTGTGATGAGTTGTTGTAAAACGAGTGGTGCAGCAACGAGCCATAACGTTTTGTAGAAGGCTTTATCACCAAAATGTAGTTTCATACGTACCTCTCAACTTTCACATTATAGCATGGATTGAAGCGATTATCAACGTTTGGTCATCATAAAAAAAACCTGCCGAAGCAGGTTATCGATTAGGGGATATCAATGATACGTAGTGTGTTGGTTGAACCATGTTTTTGAGCCCAACCTGAGGTGATAATGATTGTTGTTCCCGACTTAAATCCGAATTCCTTGGCTACATCAATGGCAACTCGGTCATAGAGCGTCATATCGGTGACATTCGATTTAAGTGCTGAGAATACACCCCAATAGTATGTCAAACGCTGACAGGTTTTTACATTATCAGTCACTGCAATAATGGGAACAGATGGTCTAAATTTGCATATACGCTTCGCTGTACCACCCGTTTCAGTAAATGCAATGATGACTTCTGCTTTACCTAATGCAAGAGCTGTTTGACTGACAGCAATACCGATGGCATCATTGACGGTCTGTTGTGATGATGCAATCGCGTTTTGAAGTTTTTCTTTGTAATTGATGTGATCTTCAATCGCTTTTGCAATGGTATCCATGACAAGAACCGCTTCAACAGGATATTCACCCGCTGCTGATTCACCAGACAACATGATCGCATCAGAACCATCTAAGATTGCGTTAGCAACGTCTGAAGCCTCAGCGCGTGTTGGACGAGGTGAATACATCATCGATTCCAGCATATGTGTTGCTGTAATGACGGGTTTACCTTTTTCGTTCGCCATCTTGATGATACGTTTTTGATAAAGGGGGACAAGCGATGTTGACACTTCGACACCTAAATCACCACGAGCAACCATCACACCGTCTGAGACTTCTAGGATGGACTCTAGGTTATCCACACCTTCTTGATTTTCAATCTTAGCGATTAACTCAATACTGGTGTTACCACATGCTTTTAAAATGTCACGAATCGCTAAAACATCTTCTTTTCTGCGGACGAATGATAAGGCAATCATATCAACATCCATTTTTGCAGAGAAGACGATATCATCGTAATCTTTTTTAGAGACGAATGGCATCGATAACTTCACGTTAGGAACGTTGACACCTTTTCTTGTTTTAATCGATCCCGAGTTATTGACTTCGCAAACAAGAATATCTCCTTTGTTTTCTCGAATGGTTAACTTCATTTTGCCATCATCAATTAAGAGATAGTCATCTTTTTTAATGTCAACAAAAAGTTCAGGACAGTCTATATGGAAACGTTCACGATTACCTAAAATAGGTTCTTTATAAACCTCAACACGATCACCTTTTTTGAATGTCGCGATATCATTTTCAAACTTACCTGTACGGATCTCAGGACCTTTCGTATCAGCAAGAATACCGATATAGCGATTTTTTCGTTTCGCAATTTCACGAATCATCTGAACACGTCTTCCGTGTTCTTCTTGATCGGCGTGTGAATAATTTAAACGTGCGACGTTCATCCCTGCATCAATCATCTTATCAATCATTTCGGGATTATCGATGGATGGACCGATCGTGCAAATAATTTTCGTTTTTCTTTTCATGTTGAACCTCCTCATTACTCCAATTTTCATTATACATGAAAACAGCGATGAATGCTATGCACAAAACAGAGACGTAAACGATTTCATGTCTTTTTTATTTCATTAAAAAAGAAGTCAAGCAATGACTTCTTTTTGATGATCATAAAGCTGAATAAATAATTGTCCGATATTTGGATCGAATTGTGTTCCAAGATTTCTTTTGATTTCTTCAATAGCTTCTTCATGAGTTAATGGTTTTCGATATGGTCTTTCTGAAACCATGGCGTCATACGAATCTGCGATTGAGATGATTCTTGCACGAATCGGGATGGATTCGCCTTTAATACCTCTGGGATAACCTCTACCATCATAACGTTCATGATGGGATAATATGTCTTGAGCGATTTCGGCATATTCGGGTGATGTTGATAGAATTCTGTATCCTATTTCAGGGTGACGCTTGATTTGTTCCCATTCTTTTTCATCAAGTTTCCCGGGTTTATTCAATATCGCATCATCAATCGCGATTTTTCCAATATCATGTAGATTACTAATTGCTTTAAGTAATGCAATTTCTTCATTCTTCATACCAAGAGCAGATCCGATATGGGCACAAATCTTTGATACTCTTGCTGAGTGCTTTTCTTCTCTTGGATTCTTTTCATGTAGCGTTTTTAAGATGGTTTTGATGGTTTCATTACGATGTGATGAAACTTCAAAAAGTTTGTGTGCATACATATCATCTTCAGATGCTTTGATGGTATCTTGAATGAGCGTTGATCCATCGTTGGTCGATAGACCAAAGGATACTGAGATGGCCATACCATAAACCGTGCGTTGCTCGATTTTTGATTTGGCATGATCGATCATACTTTTAGCTTTTTCATGAGGTGTTTTCGGTAACAAGATCACAAACTCATCACCACCGATACGAGCAATACGGCTTTCATCTTTAAACACTTGAATGAGTTCATCAGCAATTGTACAGAGCAATAAATCACCTGCATCATGACCAAATGCATCGTTCATGATTTTTAATCCATTGATATCAGCAATAATGATGGAAAGAGGGAAATACTTCTCTTGACTTAAGCGTAATAACTCATCTGAAAAGTAACGTCGGTTGTGCAAGTTTGTGAGTGGGTCACGGTAACTTAAATATAAAATTGATTGCTCATAACGCTTGCGTTCACTGATGTCCTGTGAAAATACAGTGACACCGATAACTTGCTCATGATCATTGATAATAGGTGAGTATTGTTCTTCTACGTATTTTTCAACTGCTGTTTCAATCATGGCTTCATAGGTATGTGATTCACCCTTCAATGACGTATCAATGCATGTTTTAATGCGCTCTTTCATGTGAGGATGCGTGACATAATCCAAGAAATTATGACCTTTTTCGATTTTAACTCCATAATATTGCATCATGGAATGTTCATGAAATTCATTAAAAGATAGGTAGTTATACAAATGATCAACTGCAAATACTTCCATCGCTCGCGTCGAGTCAATACTTGCTTGAAGGAGTAATTGTTGATTCTTAATCTTTTCTTGTGCAAGGAGTCGTTCTTTTTGAAAACTGACCACTTGAGCAAGAACCATGGTCACAATTGGATAAAGTGTGAGGTAGGGCAATATCGTGATACGGATCACATTGATTGCTGTCGAAAAAGGAGAGATCGTTAGGAAACACAAAAGCGTCAAGATATGAGCAATGACACCTAATGATAAATATTCAAACCATTGTTTCATCGCGGGTAATCTATGTCTAAAGTAACTCCACGCAAAACCGAGTGAAGAGGTTACCAAGATGGTCAATACACCTGAGTAGACACCAGCTCCACCTTGTGTGATACGATATATAATGCCAATAAACGCTGAAACAGCTGTAGTGATAGGACCAAAGAATAGTCCTGTGACGACAAATAGCACGCTTCGTGTATCAAAGAATAAACCTTCGATGTAGAACCAGGAATTACGCATGACAAGGATGCTAATAGTACCAATGATCAGTCCTAAAACAATGGGTCTCCATCGTTGTTGTTTATTTTCTTGATAATTTGTCGCAGCATAAATTAAGCTAAGTGCAAAGAGCAAAATAGCATTATTGAGTAAGTCATTAAAAATGCGAAAAGCCTCTTCGAAGAATGTCATCATACACCTCATCAACTACATTGTCATTATATCATTGCGCCATTCTTTTTTATCTCATATATTTCTTAAGATATTCTTAAGTGAAGTTATTATGAATGCAATGAAAAGGCACTCCTCAGTGCCTTATCATCGTTTTATTTGTTGTGAGAAGTTGACAATTCTAAGATGATATGCGTTTATAAAAGGGTACTTCACTCAAGGAAATCAAATCTACAGATGATAATTCAATACCCCAATCGACAATCTTTTCCATCATCATCCCTTTGATACGAGCTTGTAGTGCAATCTTTTGTTGCGAGATGCCACGGGTGCCATAACGTTCTGCATAATTTTGAACAACTTCAAGTACAACACTTCTCATGAATTGGTCCACATTTTTTTCGTGATAATCGCGTTCATCCACAATCCGATACTGGACATTCATACTGAATGATAGTTTCGGTTCCCCATTGATTTCTATGATTTCACGATTAAGCATCAATTCGCGATCGATATCATAGAGCACAAGGCGATCGACGAAAGGCACTAAGAAGTGTACACCAGGTGCAAGTGGCTTGTAATAAACCCCATAACGTTCGATCAATGCAATCTTATGACTAGGTATCATACGTATGCGCGATAAAAGATAGACAGACAGGATGGAAAAACTTAACATGGAAATAACACCAAGATATTCACCCATAACGGTCCTCCTTTCTCGCAATAGGCGATTTGACACTACCTCACATATAGTTATAACATCAAGAAAGCAATAAAAACAGGGCGTATACGCCCCATTCGTACGACTATCATCTTTTTTGTTTTCATTTGTTTTCATTTGTTTTCATTCTGATGACGTTCGTGCAATAAAAAAATCCCCGATGGGGATTGGTGGGTATCATGGAGCGGGTGATGAGAATCGAACTCACGTCATCAGCTTGGAAGGCTGAGGTTCTACCATTAAACTACACCCGCAAAAGATAGATGGTCGGGAAGACAGGATTTGAACCTGCGACCTCCTGGTCCCAAACCAGGCGCTCTACCAAGCTAAGCTACTTCCCGAGATGGCGTACCCAAGAGGACTTGAACCCCCAACCTTTTGATCCGTAGTCAAACGCTCTATCCAATTGAGCTATGGGTACACATGGAGTTTGTTGAAACTCGTTATAATAAACGCACATGGTGCTTTGTTTTTGATGGTGACCCGTACGGGATTCGAACCCGTGAATGCATGCGTGAAAGGCATGTGAGTTAACCGTTTCTCCAACGGGCCAACGTCTAAGCGCATATATTATTATACCAATTTATGCCTAAATGTCAAGATAAATTGTCGGGTTTTTTTCATCAATTTTCATCGCTTTATCAAGCGATAAAAACCTCATGAACTAGACCGTATTTTCAATGTATTTACTCTTATGTTCCCACTTTCTTGATTGCCATCGCGTTAGCATCAATATACCTCGTAAAAGCTCATCCATCGCATATGCTATATAGATACCCAGTAAACCTAATCCGAGATGAATACCGAGAACATAAGCCATGGTTGCTGCTACCCCGAGCATGCTTAAAATAGCCATAACAAGCGGGAAAGTCGTATCGCCTGCTGAACGTAAAGCTTGAATGAAGATGAGGTTGAGACTCCGACTGAACTCAAGGATAATCGCAACCCATAAGACTGTTCTTACTGTCTTAACGATAACTTCATTTTGTGTGAAAAAACTTAAAATGAGACCTGATGTTAGATTGACAATCAGTGTCATGGAAAGGACAACCAAAAAACTACGAAATGCAGTTTTCAGTGTTTCTTGATGGGCTTTATTAAAGTTTCTTTCACCGATGTAGTAACCCGTCATGACGGCATTAGCTGCAGCAAATGCAAGACTGAAAATGTAGATGTAGGTTAAGATGGTGTTGATGTATGTTCTTGCTGTTGTGTATTCAGGTCCTAATTGATTGATCATGCTTAATACGATACCTTGCATCAGTGTATAAGTCCATACTTCCAATGCACTTGGAAGACCAATTTGAAGAACCTGTTTGGTTGTTTGGATATCTATACGTAGATGCTTTGGACGTAGACCAATGACCTTATATAACAAGAAGAGATACGCACTTAACATGAAGAAACGTACAATGAGTGTGGATATCGCTGCGCCTAATATGCCTAATCTTGGGAATCCTAGATACCCATTAATGAGTATAGCATTACCTATAATATTTAAGATATTCCCCACGACAACGACATAAGTGATATAGCGTGCATGACCATAGCTTCGTAGTGATCCTGTCATCACGTTTGAGATGGCAACAAAGAATAATGAAATACCAACGACTTGGAGATAATCAAGTGATCCTTGAAAAAGAACTGCTTCTGTTTTGACTAAGCGTAACAAAACAGGTGCAAAAAAAACGAGTAGTGAAGCGATGATCGCACCAACCAATAAATTCAAGATGAGTCCATTGCCAATCACACGATGGGCGATATGATCTTTTTTAGCTCCAAGATATTGCGACACTAAAACTGCGACCCCGTTGGCTACGACGAGCAACAGGACCGCAAACATTTGAATAATTGTATTTGCATTTCCGACTGAACCTACAGCAAAATCACTAAAATGGGAAAGCATGAATGTATCAATGGTTCCCATGAGCATGAAAAAGAGCAGTTCGATAAATGTCGGCCAAAAGATTGCTTGAAAACTTCTTTTCACACCATCAATCCCTGTTTAATAGAATATATTCTCACGTAAGGCTTTAGCTTGATCTTCTCCTAAGAGATGTTTGACAATTTCATCGACAAACTCATAAACTGCACCTGCACCACGGGCTGTAATAATATTGCCATCCCGAAGTGCCTTTTTTTCTGGATGATAGTAACCTTTCGGCATGTCTTTTTCACTTCCACGATATGCCGTGTAATGTTTGCCATCTAACAAACCTGCTTGTCCTAAAAAGCGTGGTCCAGCACAGATTGCTGCAATCACTTTTTGTTGTTTTGCAAATGATTGAACAAGTTTTTTAATATGTTGATCGTGATCAACAATCATACCTACATAACGACCACCTGGGATAACGACGAAATCATAAAGACTTGAATCAATATCTTGTGCAAGATGATCCACCTTGACAGTTAATCCAAAAGCTGTTGTTATTTCCGGTGTTTTTTCATAGGTAATGGTGGTAATATCAAGACCTGCACGTTTCAATAATGCACGTGTCGTTAGCGCTTCACCATCTTCAACATTATGACTTAAAACAAGTAATCCTTTCATACTGTACCTCCAAATAACATCAAGTATGCATCGAGGAGTCGTTTAGCTCCTTCTTTTGCTTCAAAATGACGATATTGCTCTAAGTGATGGTCCATCCCAACAAGATCAGATACAACTTTGATCGATACGATCGGTATATGGTGATGATGTGCAACATGATAGAGTGCTGCACCTTCCATATCAAAAAGCAGTTGACCTTCTTGCTTTTGACTCATGAAGTAATCGCCTGTGAGAAGAGTGCCTTCTTTAATCTTTGGAAACATACTTTTGATGTGATTGATCCACCACGAATCTGATGTAAAGATTGCAGGATAACCAGGAACTTGACCATGTTCATAGCCAAAAAACGTTAAATCAAAATCATGGTAACGAGTTTCTTTAACAAGAACAAGATCACCTACATGGAAATTCCCAGATGCTCCAGCAAAACCTAGGTTAATGATCGCATGAATTCGTTCTTGATGAATCATTTCCGCTAGTTTCATCGCTGCATTGACTTTGCCTACACCCGTGATGAGAAGACGATGATCTTTTTTTAAATACTCAGCGATCTGTTTAATTTCTTCTTGCATCGCACCTACGATTAAAATCATGTCCGTTCACCAATGCATTGTTTGATCTTGGTGACAATTAAATCAACAGCAATATCATGCTTTCGATCATTAGGAATGATAACATCTGCAAATCGTTTAGTCGGTTTTATATACTTGTGAAACATCGGTTTAACTGTTTTTTCGTATTGTGTAATGATGCTTTCTAAGGAACGCCCGCGTTCGCGCATGTCACGAAGCATGCGTCTGATAAAGCGTGTATCATCATCGAGTTCTACGAATAGGTTCATATCGGATAACTCACGAATTTTTTCGTTTTCTAAGATAAGAATACCTTCAATGATAATGATGGGTTTTGGTTCAACATGCTCAACAATTTGACTACGTGTGTGATTGACGAAGTCATATGTAGGCTTATCAATGGCTTCACCACTTAAAAGTTTGACTAAGTGATCATAGAGCAAGTGATTATCGAGTGAACTGGGATGGTCATAGTTGGTTAAATAACGTACTTCAAGTGGTAGATGTGTTTGATCTTGATAATAATCATCATGTTTAATAATCAAAACATCTTCTAACCCAGCACGCTCTAGAATTTCTTGTACAACAGTACTTTTACCGGATGCGGATCCACCAGCAACCAAAATCAATAAAGGTTTTTTCACGATGTGCTCCTTTTTAAATTTGACATTCTGGAGCAAGTGTTGCTTGAACTGTTTCATCGATAATGTCGTTGCATTCCTTATGTTTTTTGAACCACACGACAGCGTAAGGACATGTAGCAACAGCCTTGTAACCTAATTTTTTAATATGTTGATAGACTTCATGCATCAGTTGTGATGCAATGCCTTGACCGCGAAGCGAAGGGTCAACATAGGTATGATCTACGACAACAACTCCTGGTTTGATGAAGGGAAAGGTTGCATCTACAATTATTTTTCCTTGTTCATCGTTGACATAAATGCGATGGTTTTCATGGATATAATTCATATTTATCATCTCCTTCTTTTAGTATACCAAAAGTTCATGAAAACGTGTTGCAGTATCCTTTGTTATTTAGTATCTTTGTTTGGTGCAAAACATTTTATGGCTAAGACACATTCACTTAAATCATTTAATTTCTAATTAAGGGGCTTTTTTATAATAATATGGGGCTTTATTTATAGACAACAGAACAAATTATGATATAATCACTATGTAAATATTAAAGGAGGTCATTATGACTAGAAAACAACTTGTTGTTGAAACAACACTTCTTTCTATCTCAATCGTTTTTATTATTTTAGGATTTATCTTTAGTCAAGGTCATCCAGAACCATGGTATGTTGCTCTATTATTTGGATTATCATTTGCCATAGGTGGTTATGAAAAAGCAAAAGAAGGTGTCTTGGCTACTATTCATAATAAGTCACTTAATGTTGAAATACTGATGATATTAGCTGCACTTGGTGCATTCATTGTCGGAGATTATTCTGAAGGTGCGATTTTGATCATGATTTTCTCGATTAGTGGTGTCTTAGAATCCTATGCAACCTCAAAATCTGAGAAGGCTTTAACCAGTTTACTTAAACTGGCACCTAAAACGGCGACAAAGTTAGTCAATCAACAAGAAAAAATCGTTCAGGTTTCTGAATTAAATGTTGATGATCTTGTAATTGTAAAAGTTGGTGAACAGGTTCCCGTCGATGGTGAAATTGTTGAAGGTGTAACATCGCTTGACCAATCCGCAATTACGGGTGAATTTGTTCCTGTCAATCGTAGTCAAGGTGAATCCGTATTTGCAGGTTCAATCAATGTAGAATCGCGCATCGTGGTTAAGACCATGAAAGATCCCAAAGATTCAGTTGTACAAAAAATTGTCGACTTTGTTGCAAAAGCCCAACATGAAAAAACAAAGTCACAATCATTTATCGATCGTTTTGAAAAATGGTATGTGTATGTAGTCATCATTTTCGCAATCTTCTTGATGCTTGTTCCTCCGATGTTTGGATGGTGGGATCAAGCTTATGCATTCAATCGTGGTGTGATCGTTTTAGTGGTCGGTTCTCCATGTGCACTTGTTGCAAGTATTACCCCTGCGATGCTTTCTGCGTTATCCAATGGAGCAAGAAAACGTATTCTGATTAAAGGTGGTTCACCTTTAGAAGTATTAATTGGTACAAAAGCAATCATGCTTGATAAAACAGGAACCATCACATCAGGTGTTCCTAAGGTTGTTCGTATCGAAGTCATCGATGAATTAGATAAAGATGACGTGCTTCATGTCCTTTATACGTTAGAAAAACAATCCATTCATCCACTTGCTAAGTCGATTACCGATCATTTAAATCATTCCTATATGCTTGAAAACATTAAAACAACTGAAGTTTCAGGACACGGTATGGAAGCCGTGATTGATGGTAAGAAATGGCAAATCGGACGTTTTGAATCCAACATTCATCCCCAAATTCAAGATAAGCTCGATCGTTGTGTGACACTTGGTCATTCCAATGTCTCCATCATTTTAGATGGTATTACAGTAGGATTTGTCGCGTTGATGGATACGATTAGAGACCATGCAAAACATGTGATGGATGATCTTAAAGGGATGGGTATTCATACGGTACTACTCACAGGCGATCATAAATATACGGCTCATGCCATCGCAAAAGAAGCACATATTGAGCATTTTGAATCCGATTTGCTCCCTGAACAAAAGGTTGATCATGTTAAAAATTACCAACAAAAATATGGAAAAGTGATCATGGTTGGTGATGGTATCAATGACGCACCTGCACTGGCGATGGCTGATGTTGGGATAGCGATGGGATCTGCAACCGATGTCTCTCTTGAGACAGCAGATATCGTGATTATGAACGATCAACTTGAAAGCATTCCAAAATTGATCAATCTTGCAAAACGAACCCGTCAAATCACGTTACAAAACATCATCTTCTCGGTTTCAGTGATCACATTCCTTTTGATTTCTAACGTGTTTGGAATCATCGAACTACCAATAGGTGTTGTTGCACATGAAGGATCAACCATCCTTGTCATTTTGAACAGTCTAAGATTACTGCTTAAGTAAACCGCTTCGGCGGTTTTTTTATGAAATCACGACAACATTCTCGATTTATGTTATAATGGTTTTAAATTCAAATAAGGGGGGATTCTTATGAGAAAAATTATCTTAATCTTTTTGGTTTTAATGAGCATAATGATGTTATCATCGTGTGCTTCTTTTAGGGAGTATCCGTATACGCATACGATTGATTCATCGCGTTTACGCTACTTTTTTGATGTCGACGAAACATTTGATGCAAGTGAATCAGGATATACGATTCACCTCGTTTTTATACCTAACTTTGAGTATAAGTATGATGATCTCGTTCTTGAAGTATCCATAATTACACGTATCTATGATGGCTATATGTATATCTATGATATCAAACAAGAGACACTTGATTTTGAAAAGCAAACATCGTTTGTTTTCACCTATGAAGTTGATCAATCTCACACAGCACTTCTCTATCATGGATTAAGAGTTGATGACTCATCGGGTTATCTTCGCTCGAAGGACAGACTTGATGTCAAGAATCGTGAAGCGATTTTTACTTCTCCTGAAGATACTATATCTTTTGTCGAATTACCTGATTTTGATCTCGATGAAAACACATTATTGTATCAACAGATGATGATGCAACTACAAAGTTATCCTTCATGCATGCTGGGTTGTTCGTTACAAACAAAAACCTCACAACTCAATATCAGTCAACCATGGTACTCATCCAAAGATGTTGATTATTTAACCGTTTATCGAGAATCACCCTACTACTATGGCATTCAAACAGGCTACAATAAACTTGTCTTTAAACAAATGGATGGTGATTTATGGGCTTATCAAATCGATCCTCATCATTTTGTACCCAACCAAGCGTGGTATATTGATCCTTATCGTGTATTAACAGATGATATATCCAGGATTGAACCCCAACTTGACCATGTGAACCCATCAACTGACTATATCGTCGAAGTGAGTGATCATGAGTATATCGTTTACTCAACTTTAGGTTTCCTCAGCGAACGTGATCCACACGTATATGTACTATTCGATTATTACAAGGAACTTGGGTTTGATGAAGATCTTTTAAAACATGTGATCACCATGTATCAGATTTCATTTGGTCAAGATCAGATGACATCTTTCTTCCGTATGGAGTTTGGATCTCATGAGCTTTTTTACAAACAAGTCCTTGAAACCAATGAACAGATTTTACGTTTTAGTTTTGAAGAATTAGTTGATTTTGATGATGATATTTACGTCATCACAAGCCCTAATACATTTGATGAAGCCAATCATTTGTCACCCTTAAATTCTTGGATTGATGCAGTTCCGTGGCATACCGCAACCGATCACTACTTTCAATTTGAGCTTGAAGCTGGAACTTATTATATCGAGATACCTGAAAAAGAAATCGATATTGATATCTACAATGCACAGTATCAAGCGACATCCGCTCTTAGCTCCTTCTTGAATGGTTATTCATTTTATATTGATCAACCTGGACGTTACTATCTCAAGATGAATGATGTCACTGATTCTTATCAGTTTAGACTATCACCACTCACATCATCCTAAAAAAAGAAATGACCTGAATGCTCACCAATGAGATCAGGTCTTTTTATTGTCTAAATAAAAGAAAAACGGCATAAGCCGTTCAATATTTAAGTGGCGCCCACACTAGGACTCGAACCTAGGACCCCCTGATTAACAGTCAGGTGCTCTAACCAACTGAGCTATGTAGGCATTGATCATGAGGGTGACGCTACTTAAATTGAAGAGAGACAAGATAAATGAGGTTTGCCTGGCAACGACCTATTTTCGCTCCTTGGAACTATCGTCGGCGCTGAAGTGCTTAACTTCTGTGTTCGGGATGGGAACAGGTGTGACCACTTCGCCATCGTCACCAGACATCTCTCAAAACTAG
>Ga0208462_1001263_pt1 | contig 18012 bp, 16 predicted proteins | sample AD_SCU001_MetaG_FD_184452 | JGI IMG/M metagenome (GOLD analysis project Ga0208462, IMG submission 184452) | Active sludge microbial communities of municipal wastewater-treating anaerobic digesters from China - AD_SCU001_MetaG (SPAdes) (version 2) | ecosystem: Engineered > Bioreactor > Anaerobic...
TGCACTACGACATCGGGGGGACGTCGAGCGAGAACCCGGTCTCCCACGGTGTTGGGGTGCTGATGAACATCGTCAGGCTGATCAGCCTCCGCCGGCCGCTGGTGTTCTTCGGGGTTCCGGGGTTGCTCTTTGCCTTCATCGGGGTTGCTACGGAGATCTACACGTTCTCGGAATTCTACCGGAGCGGGCAGTTTCATTATATCATCTTCACCGCGGGGTTTGCAGCGCTGATCCTTGGATTGCTGCTCGCGATATCCGGGATGATCTTGTACTCGCTGGTGCAGATTGTTGGGCAGGGGAAGGCGGCTCCTGCCACTACGGCCGGATCACCGGTCGGACATGGAGCCGGGAAAGTTGAGCAGGGGGATTCCCATTGACTGAGAGGACCTGATAATGATTGCAATTGTTCTTGGCACCCGACCGGAGATCATCAAGATGTCCCCGATCATCCGGGAATGTGAAGCAAGAAACCTCGACTACTTCATCCTCCACTCCGGGCAGCACTACTCCTACGATATGGCCTACGATATGGATCGGGCGTTCTTCGAGGATCTCGAACTGCCCGAGCCGAAGTACAACCTCGATGTGGGCTCCGGCACCCAGGCCGGCCAGACCGCAAAGATCGTGACCGGCATCGAGGATGTCCTGGTGAAAGAAGAGTCTGATATCATCCTCGTCCAAGGCGACACCAACACCGTCATGGCCGGGGCTCTTGCAGCTGCAAAGCTCCACATCCGGGTCGGCCACGTCGAGGCCGGCCTCAGGAGCTTCGACCGGACGATGCCCGAGGAGATCAACTGGGTGGTCGCGGACCATGTTTCAGATTATCTCTTTGCCCCCACGGAGACAGCCCGGCGGTATCTCCAGAACGAGGGGATCGAAGAGAACAAGATCTGCGTGACCGGGAATACCATCGTCGATGCGGTCTTCCAGAACCGGGAAATTTCGAGAAAGAAGGCAAATACCCTCGATACCCTCGGCCTTGCGCCCCGTGAGTACTTTCTCATCACCACCCACCGGCAGGAGAACGTCGACAACCCTGAGAGACTCCGGAGCATCATCGCAGGGCTTGAGGCGGTCCACCGGGAGTACTCGCTCCCCGTCATCTTTCCGATGCACCCCCGGACCCGGAAGATGGTCGAGCGACCGGAGACGATCGAGGTGGGAGGGAATGTTCTGGCCGGGATGAGGGCGGATAGAATCTTGGCGTCTGCTGGGCAGATACTCTCCCGATCCGGGAGTTAGCAAAACCCCTATGGTGATGGTATGGCGGGCAGAATGATTGTTACGATTTGTAACGGATTACCATCACGGAATAATTGTCGTTAATTTGGTGAAATCACATGGAAACACAAAGAATTCTTGTTACAGGCGGCGCCGGATTCATTGGTACCAACCTCATCAACGAACTGCGCAGTCGGGGTCACGAGGTCGTCGCGCTCGACCTCCTGAACAATGACCGGGAGAACTACATCCGAGCCGATACGAAGAATTATCGGCAGATGGAAAGAGCCTTCGACCGTTCAGAATTCGATTACGTGTATCACCTCGCCGCTGAGTATGGCCGCTGGAACGGCGAAGACTACTACGAGAACCTCTGGCAGACCAACGTGATCGGGACCAAGCACATGCTCCGCCTCCAGGAGAAACTGAAGTTCCGGATGATATTTTTCTCCAGTGCCGAGGTCTATGGTGATTATAATGGTGTCATGTCCGAGGACGTGATGGTAAATAATCCCATCAAGGATACCTACCAGATGAACGATTACGCCATCACCAAATGGACCGGTGAGCTCATGTGCCTGAATTCGGCCTCGATGTTCGGGACCGAGACTGTCCGCGTCCGGCCGGTGAACTGCTATGGCCCGCATGAGCACTACAACCCCTACCGCGGGTTTATCCCCAAATTCATCTACCACGCGCTCTTCAACAAACCCTACACGGTTTTCAAGGGTCACAAACGAATCATCGACTTTGTCGAGGATTCTTGCAGGACCTGGGCGAACATCGTGGATAACTTCATCCCCGGAGAGGCCTACAACGTCGGTGGTCGCCCCGAGTGGGAACAGGAGATCAAAGATTATTCAGACCTTATCCTGAAGGCCATCGGCAGGGATGACTCGCTCGTCACCTACGAGGAGGCCGAACCGTTCACGACGAAGGTCAAGACCATGGACTTCACGAAGGCCATTCGTGACCTCAGACATGACCCCAAAGTTTCGCCGGAGGAAGGTGTCCAGCGTACGGTTGAGTGGATGAAGCAGTATTACCGGATCGAGGAGTGAGCACGATGGAGAACGAAAGATCTTTCTTTGAAGGAAAGACGGTGTTGGTCACTGGTGGCGCCGGCGCAATTGGCGGAAATTTGGTCCGGCGACTCTCCGACCTTGATGCCGAGAAGGTCATCATTCTCGATAACCTCTCCTCTTCGTATAAGTGGAATATCGCCCAGGGGGACAACATACAGTTCATCCAGGGAGATATCCTGAATGAAGAGAAGTTAAAATGGGCGTTCAAGTCAAAGCCTGATATTATCTACCATCTCGCCGCCCATTTCGCCAACCAGAACTCTGTTGAAAACCCAGAAAAAGATCTTATGGTCAACGGCATGGGGATCCTCAAGGTTCTGCAGTATGCTCACCTCGTGGATGTCGGGCGGTTCGTCTATGCTTCGTCCGGCTGCGGCATCTATGGTTTGGACTCAAAAATGCCGTTTGAGGAGCACGATATCTCTGTCAAACTCTACACTCCCTACCAGGTCACCAAGATGATTGGTGAGCTCTACACCAATTACTTCTACAACCTCTATGAACTGCCGATCGTCAACGCCCGGTTCTTCAACTCATACGGACCCGGTGAGGTTCCCGGCAAGTACCGCAACGTCATCCCGAATTTCTTCTACTGGTCGATGAACGGCCTGCCTCTTCCGATCACCGGCACCGGGGAGGAGACCAGGGACTTCGCCTATGTCGGTGATCTGGTGAACGGCCTCGTAAAGATGGCCACCCGGGAGGAGGCCGTAGGTGAGGCGATCAATCTCGGCGCTGGCAGGGAGATCCGGATCATCGATCTCGCGAACTGGATCAACGAGTTGACCGGGAATGAGGCGAACATCGCCTTCAAGGAGCGACGGGACTGGGATAAGAAGAACAGGTTGCTCTCCTGCATCGATAAGGCAAGCAATATTCTCGGGTACACTCCACAGACCGAGTTCAGGAAGGGGCTTGAGGAGGCCCATCAGTGGTTTGTGGAGAACTGGGAGAATATCAAGAAGAGTGCGGAATTTTAGAATTTCTTTTATTTGTTAGATGTGGTAGAGATGGAAAATATCAACGAACTGTTTTGGGATTTTAAGAGATGCAACAGATGTATTCTACCCGAAACGTTCCCTGGAATAGAATTTGATGAGCGGGGGGTTTGCAACTATTGTAATAATTCAGAACCCATGCGTGTATTTGGTGAAGAGAAACTTGTTGAAATCCTTGCCAAGTATCAGAATGTAGGACACGAGTACGATTGTGTCGTTCCAGTTAGCGGGGGCAGAGACAGTTCATTTGTTCTGCATCAGATAGTAAAAAAACACGATCAAAGAGCGTTGGCTCTTACCGTTGATTCCGGTTTTCTAACGGAAGAGGGGGTTCGAAATATTGAAACAATGGTTAATAAATTAGGGGTTGACCACGTCTGGTTAAGAGGTAGCAGAGAAAGAATCCAAGAATCCAGAGGAAACGTGCGAGATAAGTTTCATGCATGGCTAAATAAACCTTCAATTAACACAATTGTCCCCACGCTCAATGCCGGTGATAAAACTCTGAATCTTCGGATGTATAAATATGCAAAAAAGCACAATATTCCGCTGCTTTTAGGAGGAAACAATATAGGAAACAGTAATTTTGAACAAGAACACTGGAAAACAGGATATTTGGGCGTTTTCCCTGACGATCGAGGGAATTATTCGCGATATGATAAAGTTCGGTTATCATGTCTGTTTGCGCATGAGTATTTCAGCAATTCTAAAAATCTCAAATATTCAATATTTAAGGAATATTTCGACGGTGCGCGTGTTTATTTCTTTGAGTCTTTATTTAAACCATCAGGTGTTAACTCATTAGGATTTTATGATTACATCTACTGGAATGAATCCGAAATTCTAAGGACCATCTCTCAAGACTTAGATTGGAAAGGAGCATCAGATGATACCACTACAACATGGAGAATAGACGATTGGGCTTATCCTCTTATCAACTATCTGTATCTGAACCTTGTTGGGTTTACTGAGCATGTTGAGCTTTATAGTAAAATGATTCGTGAGGAGCAGATCCCTCGTGGAGAAGGCCTAAGGCGTTGTTTATCCGATCAAAGACCAAGGTTTGAAAAAATAATGATAATGTTTGATGAACTGGGTGTAACGAAAGATGATGTTGACGCAGTCTTATCGGATTACCGAGTTCCTCTTCTGACTTCTATCGTTGGTTCTGACATTTATTGTTGGGGTTCAGGGGTAAGATGCGAATATTAATTGTTCAAGATACTGACTGGAGTCGTCGAAATCCAATACAGCATACTCATCTGGCAGAGCGGATGACTCTTCGTGGTCACGATATTCGGGTCATTGATTATGAGATTTTGTGGAAGGAAGAAGGTGAGAAAGAGCTGTTATCTCAGAGACAGGTATTTTATGTATCCAGAGTGATGATGGATTCAAATATCGAGGTGATTCGTCCGCCTATCGTGAAGATTCCAATCCTGGACTACGTATCCATGCTCTGGACCTATCAACGTGAGATCAATCGTCAGATTCATGAATTCAAACCGGATGTTATAATTGGAAATGATATCTTGACGACCCATCTCGCTTTTCGTGCAGCTAAAAAAAGTGGAATTCCTACAATATTTTATTCGATTGATATCGAGCACCGTCTTGTTCCGTATTGGGTTCTTCAACCTCTGGGAAAATTGATTGAGAGTGCGAACATAATGTCTGCTGATCTCGTCATCTCTATCAATGAAGGTTTACGTGACTATACGATAAAAATGGGTGCAGATCCTGAAAAAACTCACGTTATCAGAGCAGGAATTGATACCCAACTTTATGATCCGAGTGTCAGTGAAGATAAAGTAAAGAAACAATATGGTATATCCGATTCAGATAAGGTTCTCTTTTTCATGGGATGGTTATATCATTTTTCTGGATTAAAGGAACTTGCTTTAGAACTGGCGAAAATTCAATCCCTTCACCCAGAAATCAAGTTGTTGATTGTTGGTGATGGTGATGCATTTGATGAGATAAACAGCATCCGGGTAAAGAACCATCTTGAGGGCAGGATAATACTTACAGGTAGGCAACCATATGAGCGACTTGCTGAATTTATCGCCTGTGCTGATGTGTGCCTGCTCCCTGCCTATAATAACGAAGTCATGCGGGATATTGTCCCTATTAAGTTATACGAGTATATGGCGATGGGAAAACCAGTCATAAGCACAAAACTTCCCGGGGTCATGAAGGAATTTAAAGAAAATAACGGGATTATTTATATCGAGAAACCAGAAGATGCTCTCGAAAAAGCACTTGAGGTCATATATGGGGGCGATATTATGAAAGAAGGCAGAAAAGCCCGGAACTTTGTAGAAAAACTTGACTGGGAACATATTACTGATGAATATGAATATACTCTAAATGACATGTTGGGGAGATGCATTAAATGAGGGAAAATATGGTTGGCCCTTCAAATAAAACAAGTCCAAATAGTTACTTTATTTTTGGGTATTTTGGTCGAAAAAATGTCGGTGATGATGCGATGCTATACTCGATTCTTCAAGAATTATTTCGACTCGATCCGGGCGCATTCATTTCAATATTGTCACCCAACTCTGTAGTTATACCTGATACGCAACAAAAGTATGTGACATATGTAAAACCTAAAATATTGGCTGTATTAAGGGGAATATGGAATACATCCTTTTTTGTGTTAGGGGGGGGGACGCATCTTTCGGATTATGGGAATATAGCAAATGCATTTAAAGTAAATATTTTGCTTTTATCACTAATTACATATTCAAAAGTTCTCAGAAAAAGAGTACTGATTATTAGTAACGGGTTTGGTCCACTAGAAACTGTTTTGGGTAAAATAATTGTAAAGAGAATTTGTAAACTCTCAGATAGAATTTGTGTTCGAGATCAAACCTCTTATAAATACTTAATCGACTGGAAGTTGCAGCATAAAGGTCGGTTGACCTTTGATATCTCTGTATTACTGGATATGTTTAACTGCACTGAAAAAAATGATTCAAAAAATAGTATATTAGGGATATCAGTAACCCCAGTTCACGAAATCTACTATGATAATAAGGATAAAGATAATGCATTAGTTACGAAACTTAGGAATACCCTGAATGATTGGTTGAGCAAGAATTCTAATGCGGAAGTCTGGCTTTTCACTTTTCATGGTAAATCCCATGATGATGATACTTGGATTACAGAATCGCTAAGGCGATCAATAACATCACCCTCACGGGTAAAGATAATCCCGTATAGTCAAGACCCCAGAGTGGTACTGTCAACTGTGGGCAAGTGCAACGCATTTGTCGGTATGAAATACCATTCTTGCGTTTTTGCCTACATAAACCAGCTGCCTTTGCTGATCATTGACTATCACCCAAAGTGTCGATCATTCGGCAAAGAAATTGGGTTGCCTGACAAAGCAATAACATCCCTACATGAAGTAATCGAGGGAAATTTTGCACAATATTTTGACTCATTCATAACCGACCCTCGAGAATACCGTGGGAATCTGAGCCTTGAAGATGCAAAAAAGCGTGCGAAATTAGTTTATGAGGACATATCATGCGTATATTAATGGTGAGCGGAACCTTCCCTCCCAGAAAATTCGGTGGCATTACTGCAGTAACACACATTCTCTCTCGAAAATTAGTCCAACGAGGGCACCATGTAAGCGTGTACACGACAGATGTGGGAGATAATAGAAGTACAAGACTCAATGTGAACAAAAAAGAAACGCTTGATGGAATTGACGTCCACTACTTTAAAAACGTAAGTAATAAGATTGCCTTTGATCACAGGTTATATCTCCCTGTCGGTTTTGTTTCTGAGATAAAAAAGAACATTAAAAACTGTGATGTCATCCATGTTCATGATCTGCGCAGTTATCTCTGTGGAGTTACCTGTTATTTTGCTCAAAAATATGGAGTGCCATATATTATACAACCCCATGGAGATATACCATATCTATTTGAAGAAAGTCCCTCTATCGAGAGGAAAAAAATGGCGATTAAAAAAATATACGATAGATCCATCGGCATAAAAAATCTTTTGAATGCATCTGTACTAGTGGCACTTACTGAGGTAGAGAAGGAACAGTTCAGACAGTTGGTCGGAAATGACGCAACAGTTAGGATAATACCAAATGGTATTGACTTAACTGAGTATTCCAATTTACCCCAAAGAGGACTGTTTAAAAGAGAATGCAACTTGAAAGAAGATGATAAAATAATACTCTTTTTGGGGCGGATAAACAGGATTAAAGGGATAGATTTCCTGATAAAATCATTTTCACAGTTAAGCAAGGAGATCCAAAACATAAAACTTGTTATCGCAGGACCTGACGATGGTTATTTAGACCAGGTTCAAGAGATCGTAATCCAAGAAAACATAAGTGAAGGTATAATATTTACAGGTCCGTTGTATGGTGAGAAAAAGTTGGAAGCATATACTGATGCTGACGTTTTCATATTACCATCTAGATACGAAACATTTCCCAATACGGTGCTTGAGGCAAGCGCATGTAAAGTGCCTGTAATCATGACGGATACTTGTGGAATCGCAAAAGTATTTAATTCTCAAGATTGTGTTGTACCTTTTGGAGATGTCTATCTATTGAAAGAGAAAATGAAAAAATTGCTTCAAACTGAGAGTTTAAAGGCACAGTATGGCAATGAGAATTATATACGGGTTATCAACGAATATGATTGGGATATTATCATAAAATCAGTTGAAATGCATTATCAGAGTGCAATTGTAGGTGATGAATAGATGAAGATAAACTCTCTTTGTCAACGTTGGGATCAGGTTCCCCACTGTATCGATAAGGACAGATTTGCAGCGTATTCTGGACTCTATGAGAACCTGTCTAGCCTAGCAGCAGTAGAGAACGTTGAAACCATCTATCGAGAAGTAACGAAACCGAGATGTTTAGGTCTCTGTCATAGAATTGTTGAAATCGGACTTTGTCGAACATAATTATTACATATTGGACAGATTTGGTAAATCAAACGATGGTCACCGGACTGCTGGTTTATGGAGAGATCTGAGAAAATGCAATCTTGTATTTCTAAAGACGTCGGGGCAATACTCAAGCCTCTTCGAGTGTTGCTAAGCAGCCCTGATCAAAGGGGGAGGTGGATAGAATGGGATGGGAGCGAGTAATTTCCCTGTTTTTACTGGGGAGAGACGTCTAACTGTATCGAGGCCTCTATTTGGGGACGGTGAAGCATGCGAACTAAATCTATAGGTATTGTCACATTCCCTATTAATAAGAATGGGATTACGCCTCTATCCAATCTAGTAGATATTGTGTCAAGGTTATGCACAAAAACGTACTTAATAACAGGGGGTGAGGGATATAATCATTTTCAAAACGACCCCCGGTTAACGATATATAACTTTAATCATACTGGTTCGCATTGTTTTTTAATACGGATATTTAAATTCCTAACGATCCAACTTCAAATGGCTAAGACAGTCATTATGTCAAGGCACGAGGTAGCTAGGTGGGTTTTTTTCATTGGGGGAAGTAGTTTAATAATACCACTTATATCCGCAAAGTTAGTTGGCAAAAAAACATATATTCTTCTTGCCGGATCTGAAGAAAAAAGCGCTGATATAGCGTATAATCTTTTCTCACGCCCTGTGAAGTTGTTAATAAGCACTGGGTATTCTATTGTCGACAATATCGTTATTTATTCCGCTTCTCTGATCCAGACATGGGATCTTACCATGTACCGAGATAAGATCCTCATTGCCCACGAGCATTTCTTTGACCTCAAGGCTCTTACCGTTACCACCCCTTTACTCGACCGCCCTTCTGCCATCGGCTATATCGGAAGTCTGAGTGAGGTAAAAGGTGTCCTGAACTTTTCTCAGGCCCTTCCCACCATCCTTAATAACTGGCAGGATTTTCATGTGCTCATCGGCGGGGATGGGCAATTGAGGGAGGCGATCGCGGCCTCCCTGCAGGTAGGAGAAGTCACCGCTCGCGTCGACCTCCCGGGCTGGCTCTCCCACGACGACCTCCCCAGATACCTGAACCAACTCCGGCTTCTCGTCCTCCCGTCCTACTCTGAAGGGCTCCCGAACATCATGCTTGAGGCCATGGCCTGTGGAACCCCGGTGCTCGCGACACCGGTTGGGGCGATACCGGATGTCATAATAGATGGAAAGACTGGATTTATTATGGAGAATAACTCCCCGGAGTGCATCGCGGAGAATGTGATCCGGGCGTTGAGTTCTCCAGATCTTGAGCAAATTGCGGAGAACGGAAGGCGGTTTGTGGAGGAGAATTTTACGTTCGCAAAGACTGTAGAGATCTGGAAGGGAATTCTTCAGAACACTGAATAACCATGTTCAGTCCTAGTGTACTCCCCAGGCAGCACTTCCAGAAAGTCTCTCTGATACTCCTTTTTTTGCTAACGAGCGTAGCGCTTATTATCACCTGGAATACACCGGCGACGGGTTATGAGGCTTCGATCTATCGGTCGACACCGCTGATACTCTGGGTAAGTTTGATCGCTTCGATGATTGCCGGCATTACAATTGTTGTTGTATCAGTAGCAAGGAACGAATTAGATAAGAGTTTCCTCTGGAAGATAGGGTTCTTACTTGTATTCCTGAGTTACGCTGTTTGCTTGGCACTCTTTATTATTCGCGGGTACTGCATGTGGTGCATGCTTGGGGATCCTGCTGAACATATTGGGTGGATTAAAGAAACACTCGAAACAGGTCATGTGCCAACCATGTTTTATCCTGTCACTCATATTTACGCATCTGAGATAATTTTCATAGCTGATCTTGATCTGATCCTCTTGCATAAAGTTGTCCCGCTAATCTTTGGCCTCCTCTGTCCTCTCTTCATGTATGTCTTCGCCAGAGCCCTCTTTTCTAAGCCTGCCGAAGCCCTGCTGGCTGGTGTCATCAGCTGTAGTCTGGCGTATAGTTGGTACCTGAACCTGGTACCCAATGGCCTAACGAATCTCTTCCTTCCACTTGCTTTATTCTTAGTGGTTAGGTATCTCCAGCGGAAAGCACGGTCTTGGGCACTGGTGCTTTCTGTTGTAATTCTGCTATATCCAACTTTCCATCCTGTACCAGCAATTTTCTTAGGGCTGGTGTTCCTCACACTTTGGATCCCCCCTATATTGTCAGAAATAACAAGGGCTCTCCGTGAAAGAAAAACAGATCTTTTTAACCTTAAAAACCTGGATTTCAGACTGGTGCTGCCGTTTCTGATATTGCTCATCTGGTTTATTTTTTGGATCTCTCCGTTCTCGATGTGGGACGGGACAATAAAGAGTATGTACCAAACAATCTGCTCGGAAGGAGGTCCCTCAAATATGGTGGAACTCGCGGATCAGATTTCATATGCACAGGGGTACGGATACAACGTTATCGAACTGGCTATTAGGAGACTCTGGGGTCCACTCATCCTTTTTATCCTGTCTGTAATTTCTTTGCCGTTGTTATGGAGAAATATCTCGCAAAGGGGTCAGAATGAGTATCTCTTCTCGTTTTATGGCCCCTTTTGGCTGCTGACTCTTTTAATGCTGATGTTATATCTATTCAGTCTTGTTTTTAGTCCACTTCGGCTTATGGTTTATGTGTCGATGTTAGGAACGGTTTTTGCAGCGTATCTTTTTGCATACCTGTTAATCGGCGGTGAAAAAAGTTCCGGGTTAAGGGGGTCCAGTCTAAAAATGGTTTTTGTTATACTGGCGATTTTTGGTCTTTTTCTCGGTGGAATGTTTAATCTTTATCCCTCGCCATACAATTTGACTGAGAGTTATCAGAACACCCAATCGGAGATCACGGGCGCAACGTACATCTATGAATACCGTGATGTAGGCGTCCCGTTATCAGCAATTACGTTCGCTCCCGGGAGATTTGCTCCTGCACTCCTTACTCCAGAAGAGAGAAATGCCCAACGCATTGACTATAGTCTCGGGGATCGAGTTGCCCCGTGGCACTTTGGGTATGATAAGTACTACTCGGTATCCTCGGCATATAACGAAGAAGTCGACTTAATTCTAACACAGCGAGATACAGTGATTTACATGGATTACTTCCCGGATATGGCGCAGTATCGGTTTAATACTCACGATTTCGAGCGGTTGGATGATGATCCTAGAGTGGACTCTCTTTATTCTAATGGGGGTTTCAGTCATTTGAGGGTGCTAAAAATGCGTTCAGGTGTTGATGAGGGTTGATAAACTCAAGGTAGTTTACATCGAAAAGGTGATCTTGGTGTCAGAAGCATTGGTTACAATAATTACTCCAACTTATAACCATGAAGACTATATTGGACAATGTATCGAGAGTATACTATCGCAGACCTATACCCATTGGGAACAGATAATAATTGACGACGGATCTTCCGATAGAACTGCAGAGGTTATTGCTCAATATCCTGATCCCAGGATCAGGTACGTTCACCAAAGTAATGTAGGCATCTGGAGATTAAAGGAGACATATAATCGGGCATTAAAAGAGGCACGAGGAGATCTGATAACTATCCTTGAAGGAGATGATTTCTGGCCACCAGATAAATTAAAGATGCAAGTCCTTGCCTTTGAGTGTGAAGATGTTGTGCTAAGCTGTGGAATAGGGGCGGTGGTGGATAGTAAAGGCATCGCCTTTGGAACGTCTCCTAAAAATGTGAATTCACTGTCTTCACTTTCAAAGGAGGAGATGTTGAGAGAATTAATACAAGGAAACTTTATCATGGCCTGTACTGTCATGTGTCGAAAAGAGATCCTTCAATCAATTGGCGGTTTTCAACAAGCAAATTATACTCCGTTTGTTGACTATCCCACGTGGCTTGAACTTTGTTTACATGGAAAATTCGTTATTCTTGATGCGGTTATGGGGTATTGGCGAAAACATGACAGACAGATCACCAATCAACTGTCGGTAGATATGGCTAATGATAGGAGGTACTCAATAGAGTTTTATAGAAAACTGCCTGTTCATTTAAAAGAAAAGTTGGCCCTCAATATTGTTGAATTAGAACATGATTTTAGGCGCCGTCTTGGAAATGGTTGGATCCATTGTGGGAGAAACGCACTAATTAAGCAAGACTGGGAGCAGGCGCGTGGTGATTTTTATGAGGCCTTTAAGTTGGGCACCCTTTCTGTAAAAGTGAAATCTTTGGGTGGCGTAATTTGTAGCGTATGTAATATTGATGTCGAGTGGATAGCCAAATGCCTCGAAAAACGAGGTCTCAAGGATTAGGCAGTAATGAGGGCTTGCTTCTAATTAGGTTGGCACCAATGATGATTATATTTAAACAGCGTAAAAATGATCATTTTCACGCTGTTTAGGCCTCGTTTTGGTTTATGATGGTGCTAATCAACCTCAAGAGGTCGATAACCTCAGATTTGAGAACTGTGCCGGTCACCACTACGAACACTGCCAGATAGACAACCATCCCATACACCCACCCCTGAACCAGCGCAGACGTCACCAGAAACGCCCCGGCATACACCCCGATCACCAGCAGCCACCTAACAACCTCAGGGGTGCCCATGGATACAGAATGGCGGAGGAAAAACTCATTGAGGAGGTACCAGAGAAGGGAGCTGATAACCGCCGTGATGGCGATGCTTGCGAGTGTGCCAACGAGCGTGGCCGCGAGGAGGTAGAGCACCACGGCGCAGGCGAGAGAGACGCCTGCAAGGGTGAAATACATGCGTTGCTTCCGGTAAGCCTTAAAGAAGTTAACGTGGAGAATCTGGATCTGACTGCTAAAACCTATCATACAGAGGAGGATCGCCATCAGGGGAAGGCTCGCCACATAATGGGGGAGATAGAACTCTACCCACGCGGTGAATGGAAAATATAAGGCAAGCATCTCGGCCCAGAAGATGGTGATCGCCGGCCTGAGCATCTGATAGGCCCGGCATCGCAGTTCAGATGATGATCCTGAAAGATATGGGAAGAATACCAGGGATACTGCCTGAACAAACATTATGATGACAGCACACATAGATATCGCAAAACTGTATTGAGCAAACGGGGTAATCGAGAAGAATGAATTGACCGCCAACCGGTCGACGGTTGTCAGGAGAACTGCTGTAAAGTTGCCCAGAAGCACAAATAGCCCGATGCTGATATTTTCCTTCCCATATGCTCGAAGGGATTTCTCGGGCGTCACCTGCATAAAAAGGCTATCGCGGAGATGTACGGCAAACAGGATAACAAGAACTGAACCCGTTACTATAGTCGCGATATACAGGTATCCGTACCCAAACCTTCCGCCGGCAAACAACACGAAAATCAATAGGAGAAAGAGAGCACCCTTACTGATATTGACCACAGTCACCAGTTTGAATCGCTTTACCGCCTGGGCTATAAAGATAAAGAACGTGAGGATGTTCACAACAATGGCGTTGGCCAGTACTGCAAGACCTATCCCCCGAAAGGGAAGATCTATGACGATTAGTGCCAGCGCGAACACACCGACAACCAGGAACTGTTCCAGGAGAAGAAACCTGAATGCCGTTGATACTTCTCGTTTGACCTCCTCAAACTCCTTTCCCGCCCAGCGGACCAGTATCCCGTCGAGGAACCCGAAGTGAAGGATGCCTACGTATGTTGTGTAGAGGAGGAAGAGCTGCCAGTACCCATAGTCTGCCGTGGAGAGATACTTAGGAATGATCAGGCTCTGGACCAGCCCGAAGGCCAGAAGGAGAATCTGGCCAAAGGAGTAGATCAGGATATCGCTACCAAATGCACGAAGACTAAAATGGTCTTTCTTATATGCTTGATCCACGATCCTGCCCCACTAAAGATTTGTGGTAATTATTTAGCGAATGGATACCATCCACAGGAATGATATCTATCACACTTTTAGCGCTTTTAATGGTCTCAAGGCAAAAACTGCCCGATCTCCCTGAAATCCGTGATTCAGTGTCCACCTTTCACGCCCTCTCAACTGAGACTACTCCCTGATGCCCGGTTTGGCATCTCCAACCCTACTCTCTACATCAGGAGTACCCGGCCCGGCAAAGCGATCCGAAATTGCATAAACACCTCGCACCATCACGCTCGCCCGCAACAAACTCTCAAACGTCCCGGCATCGCTCCAAAACCCTTTCAGCACCGCAAACTCCATCGTTCCCCGCCGGATGTAGGCATTGTTCACATCCGTGATCTCAAGCTCGCCCCGGCTGGAGGGTTTGAGCAGCTTGATGATCGCAAAGACCCCGGCATCATAAAGATAGAGTCCGGTCACTGCGAGATTCGACTTCGGGATCTTCGGTTTCTCCTCGATCCCGAGCACTTTATTCCCTTTGACTTCGGCGACCCCAAACCGGTGGGCATCAGAGACCTCTTTTAAGAAGATCTTCGCCCCGGACTCGAACGACTCAATACCCCCCCGGATATCGTCCTGGAAGATGTTATCACCGAGGATGACCGCGACATTATCCATCCCGACCCACTCCTCAGCAAGCCCCAGCGCCTGGGCGATCCCGCCAGCGCCTTCCTGGATCTCGTAAGTGAGCTGGATCCCAAACTCCTTCCCCGAGCCCAGCAGCTCGAGGAAATGGCCCACGTGTCCCCGCCCGGAGACAATCATAATATCCTTGATCCCCGCGGTGATGAGCGTCTGAAGGGGATAATAGATCATCGGCTTATCGTAGACCGGGAGCAGGTGCTTGTTCGTCACCTTCGTTAAAGGGTGGAGGCGGGATCCGGTTCCCCCCGCAAGTACGATACCTTTCATCATCCATCACCCACAGAGCATAAGTAGTCGGCCAATGCCTCCCGCCAGTGGCGCATTGGGCGGGTCTTCGTGTTCACGAGCACCGAGTAGGTCGGGCGCTTTGCCTTCCGCGGGAACTCGCCGCTTGTACAGGGAATGATGTTCGGTGCGAAAACCCGGGCAAACTCGTACCACGAGCAGATACCATCGTTCGTCACATGGTAGATCCCCGGCGGGCAGCCGACGATCTCGGCCGTCTTGTGGGCCAGATCCACCGTGTAGGTGGGCTTGCCCACCTGGTCGGTCACCACCCGGATGGTCTCGTTCGTCTTGGAAAGCTGCCGTATCGTCTCGACAAAGTTCCTACCGTGCCGGCCAAAGAGCCAGGAGGTTCGGATAATGCGATAATCATCCATGATCTTTGCAATGTTCCGCTCGCCGCGAAGCTTCGAGGCGCCGTAGACGTTGATCGGGTTCGGTTCATCGGACTCGATGTATCCTGCCTTTGAGCCGTCAAAGATGTAGTCGGTGCTGTAGTGGATGAGTCGGGCGCCCACCTCGCGGCAAGCGGCGGCGATATAACCCGGTCCATCACCATTGATGGCAAACGCCGCGTTCCAGTCATCTTCACAGCCATCGACGTTCGTGTACGCGGCGGCGTTGATGATGAGATCGGGCTTTGCACTAAGGGTGTATGCCCGTACCGCGGCCTCATCGGTGATGTCGAGGTCCTTATGGCTGCAAAGTCGGGCGCCTGGGTAGATCGCTGCAAGGTCGCGCCCGAGCATCCCACCGGCGCCAAGGATCAGGATATTCGAGAGGATCATGGGGACCCCCTCTTCAGCGGCCGCCACCACCACTCATTCTCCACGTACCATGTGACCGTCGCTGAAAGGGCCTCGTCGAAGTTATATGCCGGCTTCCAACCGAGTGCCAGAAGCTTCCCGAAGTCCAGGGAGTAGCGGAAGTCGTGCCCCTTCCTGTCAGGCACATATTCGATCATTGATTCATCTCTTCCAAGGATATCGAGGATTTTTTTGGTGATCTCGATATTCGTCCTCTCTGCACCGCCGCCGATGTTATAGATCTCCCCGGGTTTCCCGCGCTGGAGGATGAGGTCGATGGCCCGGCAGTGGTCGAGGACGTAGAGCCAATCGCGGATGTTCTTACCGGTACCGTAAACCGGAACCTTCTTCCCCTCAAGGAGGTTCGTGGCAAAGAGAGGGATCAGCTTCTCTGGAAACTGATAGGGGCCATAGTTGTTGGTACAGCGAGTAATGATCACCGGGAGGCCGTGGGTGATGAAGAACGAGTGGGCGAGCAGATCAGACCCGGCCTTGCTTGATGAATAGGGGTTTGAAGGACTCAGGTTATCGGTCTCTGCAAACGACCCTCTGTGGGCGCTACCGTATACCTCATCGGTCGAGATATGGATAAAACGCCGGGTTCCGTGTTTTTGAGCACAGTCGAGCAGGATGAAGGTTCCAAGAACGTTCGTCTGGACAAAGGTGGAGCCGTCGGCGATCGAACGATCCACGTGGCTCTCCGCGGCGAAGTGGACGACGGTCTCGATCTTGTGGTTCCGAAAAACGGCCGCGACCATAGCAGGGTCGCAGATGTTGCCCTGAACAAACGTATAGTCTGGGTTATCGATAACATCCCGGAGGCTCTCCGGGTTCCCCGCGTAGGTCAGTGCATCGAGGTTGACGATAGGGGTCTCGGGGTGCTCCGTGAGCATGTGGCGGATGAAGTTGCTTCCGATGAATCCCGCGCCGCCGGTGATAAGCATGGTCATCTCCGCTGCCCCCTCACCCGTGCTTCAGGCCGGGAGTAAGCCCCCAATCATAAGGGATCTCAGTCGTATCCGGAGGGAGCCGGAACTCGTCAGGTTCCTGGTAGTTGTAGGGCTGGGTCGGAATGCTCACGAAGAACGCCGTCACGGCGCCGACTGCCTTGAACCCGTGGTAAACCCCGGGGGGGACGCTGATGAGGATCGGGTTCTTCTCGCCGACGAAGAATTCCATGAGACCTTTGTAGGTAGGGGAGTCTTTGCGGGCATCGTAAAGCGCGACCTTCATCATTCCGTGGACGCAGGTGAAGTTGTCGGTCTGCTTCTTGTGGTAGTGCCATGCCTTGACGATGCCCGGGTAAGCTGTCGTGCAGTAGACCTGACCGAACCGCTCGAAGATCTCATCATCGCAACGGAGAATCTCCATCAGCCAGCCCCGTTCATCGGGGATGACGTTGAGATTCTTGATTCTGACACCATTAATGCCGCTCATCATAACCACCAGACCATGTACCACAATATTGGAATTCGTCAGAAGTCGTCGTTAACAATCCGGGATCCATAAACCGATGTGCCTCTCCAACAAGCACACACTACCCTTGCTCCCGAAGGCACCATCTCTTCCGACCGTTGTCATCTCTCGGCAGTCTTCTGGATTATCCCCCCGTGCTCGCTCTGTCGGAGATATCCCTGCAGAAAGATAACATCGCGAAAGGTCAGGGATCATGCCGGTTCATATAGACTTCCTCCACTTTAAAGTTCTGGCTCAGTTGCGGGTAAGAAAGACGTCCTGTGGGGGTGGCAGAACCTCCTTAGATTCATCTGAATGCTGATTTGAGTCATTTATGGCTATTTTTTCCAATATGGCAATCTATGAACCAAATGCCTATTGATGTGCTACGGTGCACGACCCTGTGGATCGCCATGACAGAGAACAGCCCATACCACCGCTTATGCGCTCCCCAGAAACCCGTCTCCTTCTCCCCCCAAGGATCCCGGCGCTCCCGGAGGATCAGCATATCTCGCCCGGCCTCGCGGGCGAGAACCGGCCCTCCGTCACCCCCTGCCACGACGGGCAGTTCTCCATAAAACCCGCATAGATCGCCCCCCTCACACCCGGAGCATCCGGGCATTAACCGCGACAATCACCGTGCTCGCGCTCATCAGCACCGCCCCGGCCGCCGGGGTGAGGACGATGCCGGCACCGAAGAGCACGCCGGCGGCAAGCGG
>Ga0208462_1001265_pt1 | contig 17969 bp, 13 predicted proteins | sample AD_SCU001_MetaG_FD_184452 | JGI IMG/M metagenome (GOLD analysis project Ga0208462, IMG submission 184452) | Active sludge microbial communities of municipal wastewater-treating anaerobic digesters from China - AD_SCU001_MetaG (SPAdes) (version 2) | ecosystem: Engineered > Bioreactor > Anaerobic...
AACGAGGACCCAAAGGGCCGCAGGCGGTCAGAGTGAAAAAGATTCCATGAGCAACGATCCTTTCAAATCGCTTACAAAGCCAGGGTCTGCCCTGGCTTTCTTGCTTGGGTGACCCGCCGCGCAAGTCTGTTTGATCCCCGACTTCGAAGCGGTCGAAACCGACCGCGAAGCTCCCGCCGAGCTCGGCACGACCGCCGATCTTCCCGAACGGTCCATGCTTTCCGCCGGTGCGCATCGAAAAGACAGAGGCGTTTTGGCCGCCGATATTTTCCCGGTTTTCCGGATGGCGTGTGCTATTGTCTTGATTAAATTGCTTTTTCAGCTTAACATAACCAATTGTAGCGACCTGTTTCAAACATTTGCACAAAGGTGTTTCGATTTCCTCTGATTGTCGCGTTTTGGCCCGTAAAGTCAGGCGGCAACGATTCGGGGGCGGGGGCAACTGCGAGTCGGCGGGAGAACGCGGTTCAGGAGACGTAGGATGTCCTCCATCGAGAATCTGCTGGACAACACGCACCGGAGCATGATCAGAGCCCTGCTCACGTGCCTTGGCGACGCCACCAAGGTGACCATCTATAATATCGGCCCGATGCCGACCCTTCAGGCCGTTCGGAGGACTTCGGGGGAGCGCCTGGAGGGGAGCGATGAAATCGTGTGGGGCGTCCCTACCGCTTCAGACTACGCCTATCCGGGCAAAAGCTGGGAGGAATACAAGGACCGTCCCGACCACGTGCTCGAGGCGATGGGCTGGTGCGTGGAGAAACAGGAGAGCTGGACCGCGGAAAACCCCTTCGACGACGTGCGCAGCGTTCGCAAACAGCTGCGCGGCGAGCCGGAAGACTTCTACCACATGGAACCCGTGCTGGTCAAAAAGACGGACCTTTACGGCGCCGATACGGCGTGCCTTGAATATCCGCTGGATTTTCAGGGCAAACGCATCTGGCAGGACACCGAGTTCGTGGTTGCAGCGGTGATCAAGATTCATTTCAGGCCATTCACGATCCGGCGCGACGACCGTTCGACGAAGATCATCCGAGAGCTCTCCCGGAGCCTGGGAACGGAGCTGCTGTCCCTGTACCTCCACGAAGACCTGCTCACCGCTCAGAAGGATTTCGCCCGTCAACGGCTGGAAAGCTGCCAGGAACTGGCTCACGAGCTGCGCAACACCATGATCAAGTTCGGCTTCGTCTTCAGCGTCGTCAATGCACAGATCGGCATGATCCGGCAGGCGTGGGAAGAGGAGTTGCGCAATGCGTTTCCTGACCTGGAATGGAAGCAGGCGCTGCTCGATCGCCTCAGCCGACTGATTCGCTCCAAGCTGCCCCTTCGGGATGCCGGAGGCGCGCTGACGCGGCAATGCGAAGCATTGCTGACCGCCCAGGAGGAACTGGCCCGTCAAAGCCTGTTGCCCGCTCAGGAACAATCTTGGCTGATGAACCGGATTTGGCCCAAATGGCGTAAACTCATGGAGGGTTCATCGGTTTGGGAGCGGGAACAAACGGAGATATTGGGGCTGCTCGAAAAATTGAAGCGCTCGCCGGCGCTGGGGCAGGACCCCGACCTGGCGGGGCGAATCGCTCACATCCCGCGGAGTCTTGTGGGGGAATGGGTTCGGCTCTCTTATGTCGACTTCACCGCGGATCGACTTCGCGTCCTGGACGATCTCCTGCGGTTCCTGGAGAATCCCGCACTGCCGGTGGCCCGGAGACTGCAGATCAGAAAGAGCCTCCAGTCCTTGAAAGTCCTGGTGGAGATCATTCCGGAGATGGAGGAGAAAGCGAACCGGATGATTCAGTCTCTACGGTACGGAAACAATGTCGAAAAAGGAATCGCGGGGGGGCGTTGCGAGATTCCCGCGTGCGATTCGTGTTCCGCTCTCCCTGAGGGTTCGGTCCTATCGGATTGAAGCGGTTCGCGTGTTTTCCTCTGCGGGGTGTGGTCCCGTCCCGGGGCGTGCGTGAATCGGCGGCACACCGGGTGCCGCCCGGGTCTGCGAAGGCCGGCGGGTCCGTGGATGTCTCTTGGTGGCGGATTTCGGCGCTCCCGCTCAATACTGGAATCGGTGGATATGGAAGGAGCGATGCGGCATGAAGGACTCGAACCATCGTAACGCGTCCGGGCAGACGGCGGATCGTGCCGGCGATGAAGCCCGGATGCGGGAAGTCCTGCAGGCGTTCGAACTGGAATACAGGCGTCCCTTCGATACTTCCCGCGACATGATGTTCAGTACCGGGCGGTCCGGGCAACTGCTGGACGTGAACCAGGCGGGCGTGCTGCTCTTCGGCTACGGAGGCAGGGAGGAGATGCTCGCTCTGCCTTCCGTTGCGCGCCTTTTCTCGGATCCGGAAGAGGGTGTCCTCATACAAAGGCAGATCGAAACGGACGGCTTCGTCAAGGCCCGGGAAGTGAACATGCGGCGCAAGGACGGCAGCCTGTTCCTGGGCAGCGTCACGGCATGCCTGCAGTTTGCTCAGGACGGGTCCATCATCTGTGAGGGGATTCTTCAGGATATCACCGAGCGGCGCAGGTGGGTCCGGGCCCTGGCCGAATCCTGCCGCCAGAACCAGGAGTTGATCGATTCCGAGGATCGCATCCGAAAGCTCAACGAGCACATTCTTCACATGCTGATGGTCGTTTCTCACGACATCCGCGGCCCTCTGGTTTCGATGGCCGCGACGCTCAAGCTCCTGGAACGGGGTTCTTACGGGGGAATGGACCAGAGCGTGGCCAACACCATTCACGATCTCCTGACGAGGGTGGTGCAGTTGATCGGGATTGCCGAGGACTGCCTGGGGAAGGCTCACTCCGTGGACAACACGCTCAAGATCGAACGGGAGATGCTGGATCTCCGGCAGGCCATCATCGACCCGGTCCTCGACGAATTGTCCAACGAAATCCAGACGCAGGAAATCCTTATCGACAACCGCCTCGGCGCGATTCCCGCCGGATCCATCCTGGTGAACGTCAACAAGATGTGGCTCAAGACCGTTTTCCGCAATCTTTTCAAGAATGCCATAAAATACGGCGGGAGAGGGTGCCGGATCGCCTTCGGATTCGAAGACCACGGCGACTTCTACAGGTTGAACGTTTACAACAGCGGAACTCCGATCCCCGAAGCACACCGTGGCAAACTGTTCACCAAATTCGGGAGGATCGAAAGCGGGAAAACCGCCGACGGGGTCGGTTTGGGGTTGTACCTGATCAAGGAAATCATTCGCAAGCATGGCGGCAACATCTGGTATGAAGCCAGGCCAGACGGTTCCGATTTCGTGCTCACCATTGCCAAGGAACCGCTCTGATCCGCGCCCGTGCACCGATGGGGAGAGGCGAACAAATGGGAACCACGAGCCGGAATGCGCCCATATTGCCAAGTGTGATCCGGAAGGCCGCGGAAGCCCTCGAGGGCAGGGTTCTGCGCACACCGCTCGTCTATTCGTCCACCTTCAGTCGCCTGTGCGGGGCGAAGGTCTACCTCAAACTCGAGAATCTGCAGGAAACGGGGTCCTTCAAGCTCCGGGGCGCCACCTGGAAGATAATGTCCAACCTGCACAGGATCGGCCCCGAAGGGGTTGTGGCCGCGTCGGCCGGGAATCACGCCCAGGGAGTCGCGCTGGCCGCTTCCCGGGCAAAGCTGCCGTCGACGGTGATCATGCCGGAGTGGGCGTCCATTTCCAAGCAGGAGGCAACCCGCAATTACGGCGCTGAAGTGATCATCGAGGGACAGAGCCTGAGCGACGCCATTCGAAAAGCGGGACAATTGGTGGAACGGGGGAAAACCCTCATTCATCCTTTCGATGACCCCGACGTCATGGCGGGGCAGGGGACCATCGGGCTGGAGATTCTCGAAGAATTGCCGGAACCGGACCTGGTCGTTGTCCCGGTGGGCGGAGGCGGGTTGATCGGCGGCATCGCCTGCGCCTGCCGCTCCGTTCGACCGGAGACCCGGGTTGTGGGGGTACAGACGCAGGCCTGCCCCTCGGCCTACCGGTCCTTGGAGTCGGGGCGCGTTGTTTCCGTGGAAGCGCAGAAATCTCTGGCCGACGGCATCACGGTCAAGCAGGTGGGCGCGCTGCCTTTTGCCGTTATGAAGGAATGGGTGGACGAAATCGTGCTCGTGGAGGAAGACGCGATCGCCGCCGCCGTCCTGATGCTCCTCGAACGCAAGAAACTGCTGGCGGAAGGCGCGGGAGCCGTTCCTCTGGCGGCGCTGATGTCGTGCTCCTTCGAGGTTCCGAAGGGAGGCACGGTGGTGTTGGTGATCAGTGGGGGCAACATGGACAGTCCCCTGCTCGGGAGAGTGCTCCGCAAGGGATTGTTCCGAAACGGCAGAATCATGCGCGTTTCGGTTTGCCTCGACGATATCCCCGGTTCGCTCGCGGGTCTCCTGGGGGTTATCGCCAGGGCGAGAGCCAACGTCCTGCACATCTATCACAACCGGGGAGCCAGGGATCTTCCGGTCTCGATGAGCATGGTCGAGTTCGAATTGGAGACGCGAGGCCCGGAACACAGCGAGGAAATCGGGGCACAGCTGAAGGCGGGGGGATACCGAATCGAGTGGCAGCCCTTCGTCGAGAGCTGTCGCTGAGCCCGAGCCGGGGAACTACGCGTGGCGGCAGGGATTTCGCGGCCTGCGGTCGCTTGCCGCGAAACCCCGGGGGGCGGGATCGGCCGGCGGCATGAGCCCACAAAACCCGCGGCGTCGTGTGCTTGCGCCGAGCTTTTCGCCGAAACCCCGGTGAACCATGGCAGGGCAAAGGCTCCTTCCTGCCTGGCGGTCGATGAACTTCCCGGCGATGCACGGGCACTCACCGGCCGGATGAACCCGTATCCGAACTGGGTTGATCCTGGAGGTCTCAAGATGTTCAAGCGTATCCTCGTTCCGACGGATTTAACGGACAGAACCCTCAAGGCGCTGAATATCGCGCTCAAGATCGCCGTGCACGACGGAGCTTCGATCACCCTCCTGCACGTCATAGAGACGATCGAAGACACCGAGGAGGATTTCAGCGGTTTCTACAGCAAGCTGGGAAAAGCGGCGGAAAAGAAGATGAACGGGATCATCGAGGATTTCCGGGTGGATGGGCCGCCGATCGCCAAGGAAATCATATACGGGAAGCGAGTCCGGGAAATCATTCGATTTGCCGGCGAAAAGGAGATCGACCTGATCGTTTTGAGCTCGCACCGGGTGGACGTTGACAACGCCGTGCAGGGGTGGGGCACCATCAGCTACAAGGTCGGCATCCTGTCCCCGTGCCCGGTGTTGCTGGTGAAATGAGCCCGCGGGAATTTGCGTCCCTCCGCGCGGACGGAGTCGCGGCGGGACTCCGCCGCGCGAAAGAGCGGGAACGGCGGGACTGGAGCGTGAACGTGACGCGCCGTATCATGCACGTGGACATGGATGCCTTCTATGCCTCGGTGGAACAGGCGGATCGGCCCGAGTTGACGGGAAAACCCGTGATCGTCGGGGGGGCGAGACGGGGAGTGGTGTCGGCGGCATCGTATGAAGCCCGCAGGTTCGGCGTGCATTCGGCCATGCCCGTGTTCCAGGCGAAGCGACTGTGCCCGGGGGGGATATTCCTGCCCGTGCGCATGGGCAGATACAAGGAAGTCTCAAAAGTCGTGATGGACATCCTCTGCGGCATTTCTCCCCTGGTGGAGCAGATTTCCATCGATGAGGCGTTCGTGGACATCACCGGCACCGAATCGCTTCACGGCTCGCCCGAGTCGCTGGGCCGCCGGGTGAAGAGTCAAATCCGCGCGGCGACACGGGTGACCTGCTCCGTTGGAATCGCGCCGGGCAAGTTCGTTGCCAAAATCGCATCCGACATCCACAAGCCCGACGGATTGACCATCGTGGAAGACGACCGGGTAGCGGCATTTCTTGCCCCGTTGCCCGTCGAAATGATTCCGGGAATCGGGAAGAAGACCTCGGAGGCGTTGAGAAGTCTCGGCGTTCGCGCCATAGCGGATGTACTGAGGTTTCCCGCGTCGTTCTGGGTGAAGCGGCTGGGCGCCTGGGGGGAGAAGCTCCATGAAAGGGCGCGGGGAATCGATCCCGCCCCCGTCATTCCTTACTCGCAGGCGAAATCGTGCAGCGCGGAAGACACGTTCCCCGAAGACGTCGACGATTTCGAAACCCTGGAGAAATGGCTGTTTCTGCAGTCGGAAGAGGTGGGCGAGGAACTGCGCCGGGAGTCGTTCCGGGGCAGGACCGTGACCCTCAAGGTGAAATTCGCGGATTTCAGCTCCATCACCAGGAGTCATACGCTGCGCGAGGCCACCGATTGCACCCAGTTGATTTTCGGCACCGCTTCGCGCCTGCTCCGGGCGCTCAAGCTGAATCGCAAGGTCAGGCTCGTGGGCGTGGGGGTGTCCAACCTCTCCGCGATGCCCGAGCAGAAGCCGGTGTTTTCGGACTCCATGCTCGTGCGGCAGAGGAAGCTGGATCGGGCAATGGATCGAATCCACGAGCGCTTCGGCCATGGGGCACTGAAAAGGGGAAGGGTCCTCGGGTTCGGGAGCCCGGCGGATGAGGATGGAGATCTTTGAGGGCGGGAGCCCGTATTTCCCCGGTCTCGCGATGGCATGCGGATTCGACGTTCATGAGGGCGTTCGTTTTCGATCCGATTTGAAGGCAATCGCAACAGGAGGAACGTGAGTTGACGAACCGCAGGTTCAAGTACAGGCGCGAGGATTTTGGAGAGCTTCCGGTCGATCTTCACCATCTGACCATCTATCTGAATTTCAAGGGCGACACGGTGGAGGCCCGCAACGTGCTGGACATGACCGCTCGAATCGAATGCTCGCAGCTGGAGCTCGATGCGGCGGGTCTCGAGATTCTCGAGGTCCAATGGTTGCCCGCTTCGGAACGGAGCGCCCCCATTTCGCTGGGATATGAATACGAGAAGGATCGAAACAAGCTGCGGGTCCACCTTCCCCGGCCCGTTAAACCCGGCGACAGGTTCGGGCTGAGGACCTTCACCCGATGCCGCCCGTCCGATCACATCCTGGAAGGGATATACAAGGACACCACGCCGCCGGGCGCCCCGCAGCAATACATCTCCCAATGCCAGCAATGGGGTTTTCAGCGCATCATGCCCATCTTCGACGACTGTCGCGCCAAGTGCACGATGACCACGACCCTTGAAGCCGACGCCCGATACACGCACTTGATCAGCAACGGCAACATCGACCCGGCGACCAATCCCGAGGGCAGGCCGGTCCCGAAGCCGGGCGAACCCGGGCGGCAGATCATCGCCTTCGACAATCCCATCCCCATGGCGCCGTACCTGTTCATTGCGTGCGCCGGCACCTGGGATACTCTGCCGGGTGAGGTCACGTATGATTCCGGACGGAAGGTGAAACTGGAATACCTGGTGCCTCCGGGAGCCGTCGAGGGGGCGCGAATCCCCCTTGAAATCCTAAAAGAGGCCGTCCTGTGGATACGAAAGGCCCAGGGATACGAATATACCGGGGACACCTACCGCACCATCTGCATGAACAAGTCCAACTTCGGAGGCATGGAAAACGTCGGGAACACGACGATCGTGACCGACGCCGCGCTGCTCAACGAGCACACACTGGATATCGGGCTGCAGTACGCCCATGCGGTGATCGTGCACGAGTTCGAACACAACCAGTGCGGCAGCGAAACGACCATGGAGACTCCCTTTGACGTCTGGCTGAACGAGGCTTACACGGTGGATGTCGAACGGCAGTTCATGGCCGATCGGTTCAACCCGGATTACGCAAGGTTGCAGCAGATCGAGAGCATCCGGAATCCGCTGCTCGGCCCTCTGGCCATCGAAGACGGCGGGCACGCGGGGAGAATCGTCCGGGAAGGTTTCAACAATCCGGACGAATTGATCGACGGCGTAACCTATGTGAAGGCCGCGGAAGTCATCCGCATGCTTCGGCTGGTGATCGGAGCGGAGTGTTTCAAAGCGGGCAAGGAGCTTTATTTTTCGCGGTACCGCCACTCCAATGCGAACACCGACCAGTTCTTCGCCTGCTTCGAAGAAAAGTGCGGGAGATCGCTGGAACGGTTCAAGAAGGGATGGCTCTACACCCTCGGATATCCTAAAGTCACCGCGGACACGGAATACGATCCGGTGCGGCGGCAATACCGCATTCGATTCGAACAGCAGGCTCCTCCGGGGCTCGATCCCTTTCACCTGCCCATCCAACTGGCTCTGGTTGACCGCCAGGGCGGCGATGTCCAGGGGACCGCGCGTGTTTTCGAGCTCGAGGAAAGTACCGGCGAACTGGTGCTCGACGGGATCGAAAAGGCGCCGGCCTTCGCGTCCATGAACCGGGACTATTCCTTCTACGGGACATTCCGTTGGCTGAACGCGTCTCCGGAAGTTCTGGCCATGCAGGTGCGGCTAGATCCGAACATCACCGCTCGAGTGGACGCCATGCGGCAGTTGACGGACCGGGAAAGGATCGACCTGCTGTTGAATCCGGATGCGTCGGTGTCTCCGAAATGGCTGGCGCTATTCGGGGAGGTGCTGGCCGACCGATCGTTGCCGCCGGCCGTGAAAGCGTTTTTTCTGCGCATCGACGAGCAGCCGGCCGATCGCGACTACTCAACCTGGTACCCGGAGCTCGTGTGCGCCCGGGAACGCATGATGCTGGCCGTGAACAAGATCTACCGGAAGACGCTGCTGCAGGAGTTCAATCGTCTCGACACGTATTCGGCCGAGAGAAGAAAGACCCCGCGGGATGGCATAGAGGAGCGGATGCTCAAGCACGTTCTGCTGGATCTCATCGTCTCGGACGACTCCGCCGACAGCCATCGATTGATCGTGGACCACTTCCGAGCCGCAACCACCGCAAACGACCGGGTGGCGGCACTCACGGCACTCAACCGGAGTTCCTCCCCCGAGCGCAGGCCGCTCCTTGAAGAAGTGTACCGCTCCTGGCACACGCATCTGAGCGGATACGCCAATTATCTTCGAATCATATCCGGCGGTACCCGGCCCGACGTGTTCGACATGATCGAAACGGAGAAGCGGCGGCCTTCGTTTCAGATCACCCAGCCGACCTGGTGCAGGGCGTTGTTCGTCACCATGGCGGCAAACAACAAGATGATCTGGACGGACCACGGCATACGCCGGCTGGCCGATGCCGTCGTGGAAGTCGCGCCGGTCAATGCAACCACGGCAAGCCGGATGCTCAACACCTTCCAGCACGTCCACAAGCTCAAACAGGAACTGCGCGCCAAAGTCGTGCCCGCCCTGGAGCACATCGTCGGGAGCGTTTCGGAAAGGGTGAGCCCGACCGTCCATGGCCAGGCCGAAGCTTACCTGAGAGGCGCCTGATACTGCGGGACCCCATTATTCAGGCAGGCCGGCATGCGACTCGCAGTCTGCACCGCGGTGCATGGATGTCGGGAGAATCAGCGGTGTTTCCGGTCGACGGTCAAGACCCGGAATCAGAGCATTGCGAGCCCACTCTCCTGAGGAAGATGCGCGCGCCGTCGCTCAAGGCGCCTTCGAGGCCGAGGCGGAAGCCGTGTTCGTCTACGGCGTAAAGCGCTCCTTTGAGTGCCGCATCATAGAGGGACTGCCCGCAGGAAATCAGGGCGTGGCGGACCTGCATTCCCCGGTAGAGCGTCACCGGGCGTGTGTCGACGTATACGGTGATGCGTGCGTCAGCGGTTGACAAAGGTGGTCCTGTCCTGGACTGCGGGAGCGACCGGCGAATGTTTCTTCAGATACTCCACCAGAACATCCCGCAAATTGTCCCCGAAGGTGATGTTTTTCCCGTGCTTGAAGGTTTCGAACCGGTCTCCGCCGGCTGCCAGAAAGTCATTGGTGACGATCCTGTAGGTCTTCCGATCATCCAGCGGGCTCTCACCTACGGTAACCCGGACGGCGCGCGAACCCGCCGGTCGCGACGGATCGTAGACGACCCGAAGGCCGGAAACCTGGAGCACGTCTTTTCTCCAACCGGCGCTGAATTCGAGGATTTCCCTGATCTGGCGACCTGTCAGGTCCATGACGGTCAGGGCGTTGTCAAAGGGAAGGACGGCGTAGATCTGTTCCACGCGGATGTCCCCTTTCGGTATGTTGGCCCTGATCCCACCGCTGTTGTGGAAGGCGACGGCAACCCCCGTCGACTCCCGCATCGCGTCCGCAATGAGGTCTCCCACGTTGGACTCCTTGTCGGGCGATCGTTCGAGGTCCGTCAAAGTCCGTCCGACCACCACGGAGAATTCCTTGCCGATGAGTTCACCGTATTGGTTGACCATACCGGCGACGGTACGGTCGTAGGGATCGTCAGGCCCGGCACTGACCAGCCTGAGCTCGTCATCACCGGCGGCATGAAGGACCCTTCCCGTTGTCGGGTCGATTTTCAGATGGAGTACGCCCAGGTACATTCCATAGGAGCCGGCCTGTACGATGATCGTATTGCGGACCTTCACCGGGACGGTGACGGCGGTGTGACTGTGTCCTCCCACGATCACGTCGATTCCGCGAACGCAACCGGCGAGTCTCTTGTCCGCGTCGAGGCCCTGGTGGGACAGCACGATCACCAGCTTTGCGCCCTGGCGCCTGACCTTTCTGATGAGCCCGGGAAGGACCTTTTCCGGTTTGCGGAAGACCAGGCCGGCGACATTGGTCGGGTTGGTGCTGTATGGAGTTTCGACGGTGGTGATGCCGATGACCGCGACTTTCACGCCGCTCTTGTCCAGCAGTATGTAAGGCCGAGTGCCCCGGAGCGGGGTGCCGTCGGTGTCGGTGACGTTGGCCGCGAGAAAAGGGAACGCGGCCGATGCGATGAGGGTGTTCAGGGTGTCCCGTCCCCAGTCGAATTCATGGTTGCCGACGGTCATGGCTTCGAATCCGACGGCGTTCATGAACTCTATGACCGGGCGTCCTTTGAATACGTTGGAGATTGCCATCCCCTGGAACATATCTCCGGCTGAAAGCAAGAAGGTGCTCTGCGGGCCGGCGGTGTCCCGCTCCCGACGGATCATCTCCGCCAGGTAGGCGGCTCCGCCGATGGCCGTCGCCGAGTCGAGGCTCTTTTCCAGAAAGGGCATGAGGCGTCCGTGAAAATCGTTGACGTGCAGGACGGTCAGTTCCCGGACCGGGGGACCGCCCGAGGCGGCGGCAAAGGGAGCCAAGACAAGAATGAGAAGGACACATAAAACGGAGGCGATGTGCTTCTTCATGCGGAGAACTCCCTTCGCACGTCCGGGGGAAAAAACCTGCCGGGGAGGAACCGGAAAATCGAGGTTCCCCACCCGGCATCATGATGGAGCCGGGACTCCGACATTAAACCGAGTCACCGCCCATCTTAACAGAACAAAGGCGGGTTTTTCTAGTGGGCGTTGGAAAGCACCTTGCCGTCTTTCGATTCGACCGCGCCCCCCTTACCTTCCCGAGGAGCTTCCGTAGCCTTCTGCGGAAACGTTTTGGACCTCGGGTAGAATTCGGCCGACAGGATGCTGGTTTCGACACTGATGGTCCTGCCCGCCCCCCACATGGAACTTCCGTTCAGGTAAAAGGTGATGGTCTGGCCCTCATTTATTGTGAAGGCTCTCCGAACGGTGTAGGTCTGGACCGGTTCACTGCCGGGCGTGATCCCGAAAACCCACGGACCCTCAACGCCGGCGGACTTTGCAATGCTCAGGTAGAGGTCGGCTTCGTAATCACCGGAGTCGAAACCGGCCTGCCCGCTCGCGGTAACCACAACGTATCCGTTGGACGGGGCCGTGAAAGACACCGAACCGCAGTTCTTCCACGCGCGATTGTGGGACTGAACGGAGGAGATGATTGACTGCTTCAAGGCCATCTGGCTTCCCGCGTCCGCGGGTACCGCGGCGGCGAACAAAAAGGCTGCCAGAACAGCGATTGCGACTGCTGCATGACGCATGATGATTCTCCTTTCATGGTTCTTCGGGGACATTACAATACAAGGCAACGGACTGAACGGAGGCGATGCCTCCCTCCATACACTCGGACGATCGCTTGGGTTTCCTCCTTTACTGCATCGACGGTTGAGCACTGATTCGGAAGCCGGAACGCGCGCGGATCTTCGACTGGTCGGCGACAAAGCGACCATGGCGTGCATTCCCATACCGAACAAACCCCATCCCGGGATTATCATCTCCCAAAGCCCGCCCTGCACGGGCTCCGCTTCGCGTCCGAGACTTCGTCGTCGGTCCGGCAATCGATTTTTTCGGGCGAGCCGGTCGCTTCACTTGAGCGGCTTGCCGCAACGGGGACATTCTTCGGGATCGAAAACGATCCCCAGGTAGTATCGATCGTGCCCCTTGATAAGCTCACTGCACGAAGGGCATCGATACTGATTGTAGCCGATCACCGCGAACACCAGGGCCGCCGCGAGCTGAGAAGCGGCAAGGGCACGCCCGAACCCGCCTCCGACAGTGAAAAAACCGTGTGCATGATCCGAGATCTCGAGCAACCCCAGGGCCACGATGACAAGCGCCGTCGAGGAGGCGAAATACCGGAGTACACGCCGCCGCCGCCGTTGGAACTCCTTGACGAAAAAATCCTCTCCCGCGCGATCCATTGACCGTTTCTCCCTCGGTTCAGGGGTTTGCCGCGTTCGATAGATAGGACGTTGTTCCATGCTCGAAAGTCTACACCCTTTCACATCGACGATCACGGAAAATCAGTCTGCAATGAGGATCCAAAACTTCGAGGACTGTTATTCATGGCGGAATCGCCGGCGCCGGGCGGCAGTCCTGAGAGGGAAGGCGTTTTGCCGAAGACTGCGCGGAGGTGCCGCCCATGACACAAGGGCAGGGCTGGGTCGAACCGTCCGGAGGCGCCTCGAGACAACAAAAAGCGGGGGCAGACGATCATCTCTGATGGCTCCGGCACGAGCTCCGGTTGTCACAGTCCTGCGGCTTGAAACGCGTCGAGCACGATCCGGCGGGCTTCCTCCTGGATTTTGAGCAGGTGTTCCCGGCCCTTGAAGCTTTCCGTGTAGACCTTATAGACATCCTCTGTGCCCGACGGCCGGGCCGCGAACCAGCCGTTTTCCGCGATCACCTTGATGCCCCCGATGGGCGCCCCGTTCCCGGGCGCATCGGTGAGCTTCGCCAGGATCGGTTCGCCGGCCAGAACGGACGCGGCGATGTGCTCGGGGGAGAGGCGCGAGAGAGCGGTCTTCTGCTCGGCGTTTGCCGCGGCGTCGATGCGTTCGTAAATAGGTTCGCCGAACCGCCGGGTGAGGTCCGTGTAAATCTCGCCGGGGTCCCTGCCCGTTTTCGCGACAATCTCCGCGGCGAGAAGATTCAAAATGATGCCGTCCTTGTCCGTGGTCCACACGCGACCCGTTTTCCTGAGGAAGGACGCCCCCGCGCTCTCCTCTCCAGCAAAAGCGAACGAACCTTCGATGAGTCCGTCCACGAACCATTTGAATCCCACGGGGACTTCGAGAAGGCGCTTGCCCAGATGAGCCGCCACCCGGTCGATCATGCCGCTGCTGACAAGGGTCTTGCCGACGGCTGCGCCGGGGTTCCAATCGGGCCGATTCTGAAACAGGTACCAGATGGCCACCGAAAGATAGTGGTTGGGGTTCATCAGCCCCGCCCCGCGCGTGACAATGCCGTGACGGTCGGCGTCCGGATCGTTGCCGAAGGCCACGTCGTAGCTTTCCTTGAGGTGGATGAGGCCTGCCATCGCATACGGTGAGGAACAATCCATCCTGATCTTGCCGTCGCGGTCCACGGTCATGAACCCGAAAGCGGGATCGAGGACCGGGTTTACGATTTCGAGGCTCAAGCCGTAGCGATCCACCACGGATTTCCAGACCGGCAGGGAAGAGCCGCCCATGGGGTCCACGGCCATGCGGACGCCCCCGGCTCGGATCGCCTCCAAATCGAGCACGCTGCGCAGATCGTCCACGTAACGCCCGACATAATCCCAGCGGCGGGTCGAAGTCTTCTTGAGCGCCCTTTCATAGGGAATGCGAATCGCGCCGGTATTCCCGCCCTTGAGGATTTCGTTCGCCCGGTCTTCAACCCATCGGGTGACGTCGGTGCCGGCGGGTCCGCCCGAGGGAGGGTTATATTTAAAACCGCCGTCCTCCGGGGGATTGTGGGATGGGGTGATCACGATTCCGTCGGCGCGGCCGGAGTCGCGCTCTCGATTGAAGGTAAGAATGGCGTGCGAAACAACCGGGGTCGGCGTGACGCCGAGATCTTCCTGGATGAACACATCGACGCCGTTGCCCGCCAGAACCTCGAGAGCGGTGGTGAAGCTCGGCTCCGAAAGAGCGTGGGTGTCCTTGACAAGAAAGAGGGGTCCAGTGATGTCGTTGGCTTCCCGGTAGTCGCAAATGGCCTGTGTCACGGCAACGATATGATCTTCGTTGAAGGTTCTCCTCAACGACGAACCGCGATGACCGGAGGTTCCGAAAGCGATTCGCTCGGCGGGATCGTGAACGTTCGGCCTCAGTGTATAATAAGCCGTAACGAGCTTGGGAAGGTCTGTCAGCATGGACCCGGGAGCCTTTTTCCCGGCCAGTTCGTGCACCTCCATCGTTACCCCCTCCATCTTTGTATGCCGTCGAACCGGTGCGTACCGTTGTGTGTTGTGGCGTGGAATTCCTGGAAGCCACTGCTTATACCTATATTCATCCAAATATCATTGTCAATCACCGCCACGACGTTGCGCCCGGCCGGCGGGACTGTCGGGAACCCGGCGGACCGTGCGGATCCGTAGGGTGGGCACGGTTCCTCCGTGCCCACGATCAGGCCGGGCCTCGTGCCCCCGCACTCGTCATGATCGCTGCGAAAGCGTCCGGCCACCAGCCTCTTCAATGGGGCGCTCCACATGTCGGCTCCAGGTCGTTCACGGCGCGAAGCGCTGGGGCAAGGGTGCCGTGACCGTGGACTGCGCTGCGGCGCATCTCACCCTACTCGACTCACGAGTTGACAAGGAACACAGTTGCTACGGACCGATGTACCGGTCAGAAGCTCGCGCGGGTTTGTCCTCCAGCCCGCGCAATGCACTCATTTTGAACGCAATTATCCATGCCCCCTGCGACACCCGCGAAGCATGAAAACAGACTCACCCGGGAATCTATTTTCTGCGCAGATTGTACAAGGCCCGGGGGGGAGACCCAGGCGCGCGGCGGGCGTCTTCTTCCGGATGCCCACCGCAGGCAACCGAGAGGGTCGCCACCGGACGGAAAATGAAACGGGGGAGGCCTGAGCCTCCCCCTTCGCAGGAGCCGGAACCGCGGTCGAACGCTACGCCTTGCCGGACGAGGCGACCGCCTGGCGATTCTTGATGAGGTCTTCCACCACTGCCGGTTCGGCGAGGGTCGTCGTATCGCCGAGGTTGTCGATTTCATTGGCGGCGATCTTTCGCAGGATGCGGCGCATGATTTTGCCGGACCGGGTCTTGGGAAGGCCCGGCGCCCACTGGATGTAATCGGGAGTGGCGATGGGCCCGATCTCCTTGCGAACCCACTTGACGAGTTCCTGGCGGAGCTCATCGGAATGTTCCCAGTTCGCCTTCAGCGTCACGTAGGCATAGATCCCCTGGCCCTTGATGTCGTGCGGGAAGCCGACCACCGCCGATTCGGCCACGGCGGGATGGGCAACGAGGGCGCTTTCGACTTCGGCCGTTCCGAGGCGGTGCCCCGACACGTTGATGACGTCGTCCACGCGTCCCGTGATCCAGTAATAGCCGTCCTCGTCGCGGCGTGCACCGTCCCCGGTGAAGTAGAGTCCGGGGTAATTGGAGAAGTAGGTCTGTTTGAAGCGTTCGTGATCGCCGTACACGGTCCTGAGCATTCCCGGCCAGGAGTCCTTGATGATGAGATAGCCCGACCCCGGACCATCGAGCATCTTGCCTTCGGGATCGATGATGGCGGGCTGGACTCCGAAGAAGGGCCTGGTGGCCGAGCCAGGTTTGAGTGCGGTGGCGCCCGGCAGGGGAGTGATGAGGATGCCGCCCGTTTCCGTCTGCCACCAGGTATCGACGATGGGGCACCGCTGCTCGCCCACGTTGTTGTAATACCAGAGCCAGGCTTCGGGGTTGATCGGTTCCCCGACGGTCCCGAGCAGTTTCAGCGACTTGCGGGACGTCGCCTTCACGGGGGCTTCGCCTTGGCGCATCAGCGCTCGAATCGCCGTTGGAGCGGTGTAGAAGATGTTGATCTTGTGCTTGTCGACCACGTTCCAGAACCGGGACCAGTCCGGATAGTTCGGGATGCCTTCGAACATGACCGTCGTGGCGCCGTTGGCCAGCGGCCCGTAAATGATGTAGCTGTGGCCCGTGACCCAGCCGATATCGGCCGTACACCAGTAGATGTCCCCGTCGTGATAGTCGAAGACATATTGGTGCGACAGAGCCGTATATACCAGGTAGCCGCCCGTGGTGTGCAGAACACCCTTGGGCTTGCCGGTGGAACCGGAAGTGTAGAGAATGAAGAGGGGGTCCTCGGCGTCCATGACTTCCGGCGGACAGTCGGGGGACGCAGCCTTGATCGCCTCGGTCCAGTCGACGTCTCGCCCAGGCACCACCGGAACCTTCCCGCCGGTGTGTTTGACGACGATGACTTTCTGGACATCCGGACACTTCTTGAGGGCTTCCTCGGTGTTTTCCTTCAATGGAATCGGCTTGCCGCCGCGCAGTCCTTCATCGGCCGTGATCACCACTTTGCCGCCGCAGTCCAGGATACGCCCGGCCAGAGATTCCGGAGAGAAACCGGCAAATACGATGGAATGGACTACGCCGATGCGGGCGCAGGCCAGCATCGCCACCGCAAGCTCGGGGATCATGGGAAGATAGATGGTCGCCCGGTCGCCTTTTTTCAAGCCCTGTGCCTTCAGCACATTCGCAAAACGGCAGACCTGGTCGTGGAGCTCGCGATAGGTGATGTACTTGCTCACCTTCGGGTCGTCACCTTCCCAGATGATGGCCACCTGATCGCCCCGCTTGGCGAGGTTCCGGTCAAGGCAGTTGTAGGCTACGTTGAGCTTGCCGTTCTCGAACCACTTGAACCGGACGTCTCCTTCGAAGGAACCGCTCTTTACCTTCGTCCACGGCTGAAACCAGTCGATGCGCTTCGCGTGTTCCCCCCAGAATCCCTCTGGATCCTTGACCGACTGCTCATACATCTTCAAATACGTCTCATTGTCGCAGAATGCCGACTTGGCCCACGACTCGGGAACGGGAAAAATGTTGCCTGCCATCAGAGTCCCTCCTTATGGCTTACAATGGTTATTGCCATAACACCCGGCCGGGGACGGCTTCCGAACACCGTTCGCAGGCACGAGTGGAAAACACGCCCAACGAAGAGGAGATATTACGCTTAGGCTTCAACAGCTCAACGAGTTCAAAAAATGGAGAGTAAGTGAGAAGAAGATTCTGAACCGCAGGGGATAACTGGAATCTGACATTTCGATTATAAATTAGCAAGTGGAAAATAGGGTGTCAACACTAAACTGTGCGATCATCCCAATCCGACGATCTATTTATAAATGCACAACACTCCCTGCGGCGCTGGTTACGAATGGTGCGAAGTCGTCGCCGCAGTGCCCGGGATCCCGTTTCACCGCGTTTCAGCGGAGTTGGCGGGGACCTTCGGATTGTCGAACCTGCAGTTCATCACGATCATGTCTTCTTCGTAAGCGGTTGTCACATTGTAGGGCAGGCTTCGGAACAAGCCTATCATGGAGCGGTTGTTGACCGAAGTGTACGCCGTGAAGCCGCCGATGCCGCTTCCGCGAGCCGCTTCGATCAACTTCCTCATGATGAGCCGGGAGAGTCCTTTGCGTTGCCAGTCCTTGGATACGGAGAACGCCACCTCGGCCATATTCTGTTTGGGATCGAGCACGTACCCGCCGACGGCGATGATCCTGCCGAAGCCGAATTCGCCCGTCACCGCCACGATCGTCATTTCCCGGACGTAATCGATCTGGTACATGGTCGCGACGTCGTCTCGGACGAACGTCGTCTTCTTGTGGAAAA
>Ga0208462_1001266_pt1 | contig 17966 bp, 13 predicted proteins | sample AD_SCU001_MetaG_FD_184452 | JGI IMG/M metagenome (GOLD analysis project Ga0208462, IMG submission 184452) | Active sludge microbial communities of municipal wastewater-treating anaerobic digesters from China - AD_SCU001_MetaG (SPAdes) (version 2) | ecosystem: Engineered > Bioreactor > Anaerobic...
GGATGGGAAAAACTTGGGTAACGACTTTGAAATTACGCAGGATCGCGATCTTGCCTGTGTAACTATCTTTATGATAGTAAAATGAAAGTTATAGCGTCGCGCCCCGCAGGGGCGCGTGGATTGAAACGCTACCGCGACAGGCTGTATACGGTGTTAGAGGGGTCGCGCCCCGCAGGGGCGCGTGGATTGAAACAAGATAACACAGTGTATTGGGCATATATTGACGGGTCGCGCCCCGCAGGGGCGCGTGGATTGAAACCCTGCCACGGGCGAAGCGGGGAAGATCTACGTCGCGTCGCGCCCCGCAGGGGCGCGTGGATTGAAACTTCTGATTCTGTTACAGCATCGCTTTCATGGTGAGTCGCGCCCCGCAGGGGCGCGTGGATTGAAACATAGTCACCCACTGACCAAGAAGGTACTCAGTGTGTCGCGCCCCGCAGGGGCGCGTGGATTGAAACAAGGATTTCGGGATCATGATATGGTATTTGTGCAGTCGCGCCCCGCAGGGGCGCGTGGATTGAAACTTCCTTGTTTGCCTCGCCATTTTTCGCGCATCTTGTCGCGCCCCGCAGGGGCGCGTGGATTGAAACATGATTTTTCGATTCCTGAATGTCCACGCCCCATCTGTCGCGCCCCGCAGGGGCGCGTGGATTGAAACCTCTCAATCTTGCATCTAGCAAACCGCGAAAACGAGGTCGCGCCCCGCAGGGGCGCGTGGATTGAAACATAACTCTTTGCCGTATATGTAAGTTACTTCATGTCGCGCCCCGCAGGGGCGCGTGGATTGAAACATATCGTCCTCCTTAAGCTCTCATCGCGGCTGCTTGTCGCGCCCCGCAGGGGCGCGTGGATTGAAACCTGGCGTCTTCTTCCCTCGCTTCGGCGGGGTAATGTCGCGCCCCGCAGGGGCGCGTGGATTGAAACTTCCCAGACGCGGCCCGCTCTGAACTCGAGCGCATGTCGCGCCCCGCAGGGGCGCGTGGATTGAAACTAGGTCAAAGAGTTCGGGCGCTAGGCGCATAATATGTCGCGCCCCGCAGGGGCGCGTGGATTGAAACCATGTCATTATTTCCCCCATACCATTCGCTTTTACGTCGCGCCCCGCAGGGGCGCGTGGATTGAAACACGTCTGCCCAGAGTATTGCCCCAACTTATTGCAGGTCGCGCCCCGCAGGGGCGCGTGGATTGAAACAAGGGGCAGTAATGACAATTAAAATCAAGTTTGGTCGCGCCCCGCAGGGGCGCGTGGATTGAAACAAGATAATCCGCGCAGTTTTTAATACCAGGATAGGTCGCGCCCCGCAGGGGCGCGTGGATTGAAACAAAATAGATAGGGAGAATACAAGAACGCATAGGGTCGCGCCCCGCAGGGGCGCGTGGATTGAAACTTTTGTAGCTTTAATCCTATCTAATTCTTTCTTAGGTCGCGCCCCGCAGGGGCGCGTGGATTGAAACCGTGAATCCCATGTCAACAGAGCGCGAGTTGTAAGTCGCGCCCCGCAGGGGCGCGTGGATTGAAACCTGCGGAACTATGGCGAACGCCTTCCGCTCTGCGGGTCGCGCCCCGCAGGGGCGCGTGGATTGAAACTGTCCTTGTCTTGCACGCTGAAATATACGGTGTCGTCGCGCCCCGCAGGGGCGCGTGGATTGAAACGCTCCATGCGGTATTACGGGCTTGATAGTTATGCGTCGCGCCCCGCAGGGGCGCGTGGATTGAAACCGGATAGCTCAAAGCCATTGCTTGATACCGCAAGGTCGCGCCCCGCAGGGGCGCGTGGATTGAAACTTAAATCCAGTATCCACTCCATGCCCCTTCCTCACGTCGCGCCCCGCAGGGGCGCGTGGATTGAAACAGAAAATATCTTACTCGCCGCATCCCTTAACGACCGTCGCGCCCCGCAGGGGCGCGTGGATTGAAACTATATTCCAGAAAAGCAGATAGACCGCCGCTTCCGGTCGCGCCCCGCAGGGGCGCGTGGATTGAAACTTACGATAGATGCCGCAGTTTACATCAAGGCCGGGTCGCGCCCCGCAGGGGCGCGTGGATTGAAACTAACCGATGAAGAAGCCAGAGTATTTCTGCTACGGTCGCGCCCCGCAGGGGCGCGTGGATTGAAACTTTCTCCCCTAGTGCCACCAAAAAATCAGTGGCGTCGCGCCCCGCAGGGGCGCGTGGATTGAAACACGTAGACAACTATGTCCCCACAACCGTGAGTCCAGTCGCGCCCCGCAGGGGCGCGTGGATTGAAACGTGCCATACAATGATGCAAAACGCGATAGCATGTGTCGCGCCCCGCAGGGGCGCGTGGATTGAAACATGCTCGACGCTCCAACGGCCACCCACGATGAGGGGTCGCGCCCCGCAGGGGCGCGTGGATTGAAACATATATAGTCTTATCCATATATAGTCTACTACCGGTCGCGCCCCGCAGGGGCGCGTGGATTGAAACGTATCGTACTGTCTATTTAATCGACTTGAAATTGGTCGCGCCCCGCAGGGGCGCGTGGATTGAAACGTGCATTGTATGGGTTGACGGCGCGGAAAACGCGAGTCGCGCCCCGCAGGGGCGCGTGGATTGAAACCACATAGTCTCGGCAGTGCTCTGTAGATCGCAAGGTCGCGCCCCGCAGGGGCGCGTGGATTGAAACTTTCTGAGAAGAAGCTTGATCGTGGTTTTAATGCAGTCGCGCCCCGCAGGGGCGCGTGGATTGAAACCCCTTGGCCACTTTACCAGCATCGGCCTTGACACGTCGCGCCCCGCAGGGGCGCGTGGATTGAAACATAAGCAGATTTTATATGCAGGATTGCCAAGCCGAGTCGCGCCCCGCAGGGGCGCGTGGATTGAAACACGGTGGGGGTAGGGGGAGATGGTGGTGGTGAAGGGTCGCGCCCCGCAGGGGCGCGTGGATTGAAACATTGATGGTGTCTTGGAATACTTGGACAAGTACAAGTCGCGCCCCGCAGGGGCGCGTGGATTGAAACTCCGAAAAATCCGAAAAATACGATATAGCGTGTTGTCGCGCCCCGCAGGGGCGCGTGGATTGAAACTATGATGATATACATAGGATAAAGGTATTGACACGTCGCGCCCCGCAGGGGCGCGTGGATTGAAACATATTATCTTTCCCCCACTGAATTCTCGTGTATGGTCGCGCCCCGCAGGGGCGCGTGGATTGAAACCATATATATGGATTGTTGCATATAGATGGGCTGTGGTCGCGCCCCGCAGGGGCGCGTGGATTGAAACTCGCTCGCTCTCTACAGTAACTAACGCCAGGCCGTGTCGCGCCCCGCAGGGGCGCGTGGATTGAAACCAGCCCCGCCTCTCGATAGTCCGCAGGACTACACGTCGCGCCCCGCAGGGGCGCGTGGATTGAAACTCCTCCTTTAATTTGTAGGTTTTGCTGGAAAACCGTCGCGCCCCGCAGGGGCGCGTGGATTGAAACCTGTATCGACAGAAGCGCAGCGTATTCAGGACTGGTCGCGCCCCGCAGGGGCGCGTGGATTGAAACTTTGAGGAAAATTATTAAGTAGGAGGTGAGTTATGGTCGCGCCCCGCAGGGGCGCGTGGATTGAAACGATTATGAGGGTGAAGTCAGCGTTGATTTGGACCTAGTCGCGCCCCGCAGGGGCGCGTGGATTGAAACTCGGTAGATACTCCGTCCAGCTTGGGCAGATTGTGTCGCGCCCCGCAGGGGCGCGTGGATTGAAACACCAGCTTTGCTTTAGCCGCATCGCTGTCTTTCTAGTCGCGCCCCGCAGGGGCGCGTGGATTGAAACATTCCGTTTCGATACAGCCGTGCCCGAGTCGGTCGTCGCGCCCCGCAGGGGCGCGTGGATTGAAACTTGTTGGTTTTTTCGAGCAACTCGCTTTCGGCTAAGTCGCGCCCCGCAGGGGCGCGTGGATTGAAACATGGCGGCACAATCCCGCCCGGATTGGCAGACCTGTCGCGCCCCGCAGGGGCGCGTGGATTGAAACTTCCCTCCCTGCCGCCTCCGCTCTCGCGTGGCGAGTCGCGCCCCGCAGGGGCGCGTGGATTGAAACGAGAAAGCAACAATATTTCTGGTAGCTTTTATGAGTCGCGCCCCGCAGGGGCGCGTGGATTGAAACTCGAAAAACTTTTCATAGGCCGCGTTGTACAGCTTGTCGCGCCCCGCAGGGGCGCGTGGATTGAAACGTCCTCGCGCCTACTGCGCCCTACCCCGTCGCCGGTCGCGCCCCGCAGGGGCGCGTGGATTGAAACTTCGCGGCGTCGGTATACGTCGCATCGATATGCTCGTCGCGCCCCGCAGGGGCGCGTGGATTGAAACAATCGACGCAAATAACGGAAACTTTGAAACCATGTCGCGCCCCGCAGGGGCGCGTGGATTGAAACAACTCGACCGCGTATGACGTATCAGATTACGTTATGTCGCGCCCCGCAGGGGCGCGTGGATTGAAACAAGGCTTCGGTGGCCTTCTGCCCAGCCTCGGAGGTCGCGCCCCGCAGGGGCGCGTGGATTGAAACAGTACAAGGAAGTCATTGTCAATTTTGATGAGGGGTCGCGCCCCGCAGGGGCGCGTGGATTGAAACATGCGGTCCTTCTCTTTTTCGCCGTGCGCTCATCGTCGCGCCCCGCAGGGGCGCGTGGATTGAAACTTTAGCATGATATTTGGCCACATATGACCGATCAGGTCGCGCCCCGCAGGGGCGCGTGGATTGAAACGATCTCACCGCCGTGGATGCGAACCACTGTCTTGTCGCGCCCCGCAGGGGCGCGTGGATTGAAACTCACGTTATGCCCCCCCCCGATTCGGACGGGCGGCGTCGCGCCCCGCAGGGGCGCGTGGATTGAAACGCACGGTATGGCTCAAGATCGGACTCTGAGGATTGTCGCGCCCCGCAGGGGCGCGTGGATTGAAACCGACGAAGCCCGCATTGACAACTTTGATTTTTACGTCGCGCCCCGCAGGGGCGCGTGGATTGAAACTGCTTGGTGACATTACGCGATTGCATGACCCTGTGTCGCGCCCCGCAGGGGCGCGTGGATTGAAACATTGCGGGAAGGAACTGATCCCACTGCATACTCGTCGCGCCCCGCAGGGGCGCGTGGATTGAAACTTCCCGCTTCGCATAGAGTGCCGCTGGAATTAGCACGTCGCGCCCCGCAGGGGCGCGTGGATTGAAACGTGCCCTATCGATTGTTATGGGACAGTTGGGAGGGTCGCGCCCCGCAGGGGCGCGTGGATTGAAACAGGGTAGGTACGATGAGATGCGTGTTAAACGATCGTCGCGCCCCGCAGGGGCGCGTGGATTGAAACCCCATTGGAAACAGGAGACCAACGAGGCAAAACAGTCGCGCCCCGCAGGGGCGCGTGGATTGAAACATAGTCGTACAACTCCTTTCGGGCCTCATTAAGCGTCGCGCCCCGCAGGGGCGCGTGGATTGAAACATTAAAAATAAAATTATACGCACGTCTGGGAAAAGTCGCGCCCCGCAGGGGCGCGTGGATTGAAACCGTAAAATGCTTAAACTGCTCGCTCAGCTGAGCACGTCGCGCCCCGCAGGGGCGCGTGGATTGAAACTGCTGTTGGTACCAGTTTAACCCGGCACCAATACCCGTCGCGCCCCGCAGGGGCGCGTGGATTGAAACTTTTGCTTTTGCTATCATGCGCCTAAATCCATCAGTCGCGCCCCGCAGGGGCGCGTGGATTGAAACCCTTGATAGCGGCATAACCTACGAGCTGACGAATGTCGCGCCCCGCAGGGGCGCGTGGATTGAAACAACAAGTATCTTCTGCCCTTGTCGCACCTGCGGAGGGTCGCGCCCCGCAGGGGCGCGTGGATTGAAACCGACCGTCAAGGATGGGCGACGAGGCCGAAATATAAGTCGCGCCCCGCAGGGGCGCGTGGATTGAAACAATTGCTCTGTTAAATCATTCACCTGCGACTGCAAGTCGCGCCCCGCAGGGGCGCGTGGATTGAAACACGCTTACTGGTGCGCCAGTGGCAGGAATCCTGCGTCGCGCCCCGCAGGGGCGCGTGGATTGAAACCTTTAAGCTCGGGGGGCTTTAGCCCCCTGAGCAAGTCGCGCCCCGCAGGGGCGCGTGGATTGAAACACCGCCGATCCCAAGAGACCGACCAATAGCCTCAGGTCGCGCCCCGCAGGGGCGCGTGGATTGAAACACCATTGAAAGAAGGAGACCAACGAGGCAAAACAGCGTCGCGCCCCGCAGGGGCGCGTGGATTGAAACAGGCTCAAGCCAGATCTTATCCGGATCCGGCTCCGTCGCGCCCCGCAGGGGCGCGTGGATTGAAACCAACTACTGCCGGCGTATCGTCCTATTTTGGGACGTCGCGCCCCGCAGGGGCGCGTGGATTGAAACTGCCGTGCGCTCTGCTGCTTTTTCCATTGCGACGAGTCGCGCCCCGCAGGGGCGCGTGGATTGAAACGGTTCAATTGCAGACGTGCTCAAGCAGGCGTGGGGTCGCGCCCCGCAGGGGCGCGTGGATTGAAACCACTGAGGAGAGGGCTTGGTATCGCATCTACGGCGTCGCGCCCCGCAGGGGCGCGTGGATTGAAACACTGCTCTCAGGACCGAGTATGCGCTCGAGCTCTGTCGCGCCCCGCAGGGGCGCGTGGATTGAAACTCCCCGCCAAGTCCGCAGGGACAGATGTCACCGTAGGTCGCGCCCCGCAGGGGCGCGTGGATTGAAACTTATATTTGTATTGATGCCGGTCTCAACCTTGTCAGTCGCGCCCCGCAGGGGCGCGTGGATTGAAACAAGCGCCGCGTCCCTTTTTTCCTCAAGTTCGGCCTGTCGCGCCCCGCAGGGGCGCGTGGATTGAAACCCCGGTGTCACCGCCGGCAAGTGCTATCTCTACGAGTCGCGCCCCGCAGGGGCGCGTGGATTGAAACCGTAAAAAAGTAGGATGAGATTCGCAACTTCAGCGGTCGCGCCCCGCAGGGGCGCGTGGATTGAAACGAGAAGCGCGCAAGCGTCGATATCGTGTTTGGAATGTCGCGCCCCGCAGGGGCGCGTGGATTGAAACAGAAGAATACAGGTATATAAGGAGACTCGTATAAAGTCGCGCCCCGCAGGGGCGCGTGGATTGAAACCAGGTCAAGAATATCTGAGGCGGCTTTGATTCCGGTCGCGCCCCGCAGGGGCGCGTGGATTGAAACAACGTTATACGGATTCTACAAAGATTTGATTGCAGTCGCGCCCCGCAGGGGCGCGTGGATTGAAACATGTGATAGCAGGCTTTGACATTTCGCTGTTCGAGTCGCGCCCCGCAGGGGCGCGTGGATTGAAACCGAGGAAACGCTGGCACAGCTATATCTAAAAGCCGTCGCGCCCCGCAGGGGCGCGTGGATTGAAACTCGTGTAGGGGCGATTAAGCCCCGGATGTCGATGTGTCGCGCCCCGCAGGGGCGCGTGGATTGAAACGAAATAGCCGACGTCGATCCTCGCTAATCGCTCGTCGCGCCCCGCAGGGGCGCGTGGATTGAAACCTGGTAATTCGTTGAGAAAACTTATTAAGTAGGAGTCGCGCCCCGCAGGGGCGCGTGGATTGAAACGGTATCAAACGGCTCAGGCCGAGAAGAAAACAGCGTCGCGCCCCGCAGGGGCGCGTGGATTGAAACAGAAAGATCCAGGGCGTGAACTTCGACAAGGCTGGTCGCGCCCCGCAGGGGCGCGTGGATTGAAACACCGCCGTGAGCGGGGTACGGAAGGCGAAGCTCCTGTCGCGCCCCGCAGGGGCGCGTGGATTGAAACAATTTAGGCTTTTGCGCGCCCTCTATTATATATAGTCGCGCCCCGCAGGGGCGCGTGGATTGAAACTTCTCGAACCATGCTTGGACCCCACCCCCGCATTGGTCGCGCCCCGCAGGGGCGCGTGGATTGAAACTCTCCTTTATCGGCTCTCGTGATCTCCCGGCTAGGGTCGCGCCCCGCAGGGGCGCGTGGATTGAAACCAGGGCCACCGCCGCCGCGATCCGCAATCAGCCGGTCGCGCCCCGCAGGGGCGCGTGGATTGAAACGTAAATCAAAGAAAATTGACCATAGATATTCAAGTCGCGCCCCGCAGGGGCGCGTGGATTGAAACAAAATAGCCTCGTATTGGTTTAAGCGCTTCAACCAAGTCGCGCCCCGCAGGGGCGCGTGGATTGAAACGAGCCGCCCTGGAGCTTGCGGATGATCTCGTACAGGTCGCGCCCCGCAGGGGCGCGTGGATTGAAACGAACAACTCGACTATGTTGTACCATGTTTGGTCAAGTCGCGCCCCGCAGGGGCGCGTGGATTGAAACTGATACGGTAGGATCGTAAGCCGCCGAATCCCTCGTCGCGCCCCGCAGGGGCGCGTGGATTGAAACTTGTGCATTGTTTTTAAACGACCTGAACGTGAACGTCGCGCCCCGCAGGGGCGCGTGGATTGAAACTTATGCTTGACATATCCTAACGATAGGTATATATGTCGCGCCCCGCAGGGGCGCGTGGATTGAAACATTATAGGGGCTGATGAATGGAAATTGACGAGTTGTCGCGCCCCGCAGGGGCGCGTGGATTGAAACTCGGTAGATACTCCGTCCAGCTTGGGCAGATTGTGTCGCGCCCCGCAGGGGCGCGTGGATTGAAACTCGGAATGATGCCCGACAAGAATGGGCTGCCCGAGTCGCGCCCCGCAGGGGCGCGTGGATTGAAACTCTGTAGGCTTCCATCCAAATACATTTATATAGGTCGCGCCCCGCAGGGGCGCGTGGATTGAAACACTACATCCGCAACCCAATACACGCGCACGGCAAGTCGCGCCCCGCAGGGGCGCGTGGATTGAAACCAGCGGGCCCGTCTTTTTCCTGATGACCATACCGCGTCGCGCCCCGCAGGGGCGCGTGGATTGAAACCTTCGCTTTGTCGGTATCAATCCTGCTCATCTTGGTCGCGCCCCGCAGGGGCGCGTGGATTGAAACAAAAAAAAATGCAAAAAAAGAACGATTTTTTGCGGTCGCGCCCCGCAGGGGCGCGTGGATTGAAACATATTCTGTAATTGCGTAACTTGCTCTGCAAACGTCGCGCCCCGCAGGGGCGCGTGGATTGAAACGACCGCATGGTGACAGCATGACCCCCGAGGGATCGTCGCGCCCCGCAGGGGCGCGTGGATTGAAACAAGGATACTGCATGGGGGGCTTTCCAGGCTGTAGCGTCGCGCCCCGCAGGGGCGCGTGGATTGAAACTTCGAAAGCGGCACAATATACAGATGATGTTCCGGTCGCGCCCCGCAGGGGCGCGTGGATTGAAACTTTAAACAAGATTGTATAGCTTATAAAATAGAGGAGTCGCGCCCCGCAGGGGCGCGTGGATTGAAACGGCCTGTAGTCCCTGCTGTACGGTCGTTACCACGTGTCGCGCCCCGCAGGGGCGCGTGGATTGAAACCCCATCCGAGGTGCCGGAGGGCGTATCGGTGGCCGTCGCGCCCCGCAGGGGCGCGTGGATTGAAACGTTGCCGCCTTACTTGTATATAGGGGGCGGTCTCGTCGCGCCCCGCAGGGGCGCGTGGATTGAAACGGCAAGACCCATCTCGCGGCGGTCGAGCTGATGAAGTCGCGCCCCGCAGGGGCGCGTGGATTGAAACACACCGAGCGAGGTTAAAAACACCTCGTCATTGGCGTCGCGCCCCGCAGGGGCGCGTGGATTGAAACCACTGGTAGTCTTGGCGGCCCATAACCATGCTTTGGTCGCGCCCCGCAGGGGCGCGTGGATTGAAACCGGAGAGAGTCTTAAGTCTATCTCCAATAGAACCGTCGCGCCCCGCAGGGGCGCGTGGATTGAAACTGGCGTCCGACGTGGTTTTTACCGTCCTTGGGCAGTCGCGCCCCGCAGGGGCGCGTGGATTGAAACGCAAGCCCCTGAAGGTGGCACAACGATGAAAATACGTCGCGCCCCGCAGGGGCGCGTGGATTGAAACATGGGTTATTCCCTTGGGGCGCATAACGCGCCCCGTCGCGCCCCGCAGGGGCGCGTGGATTGAAACAAAAGTCATAGCATAGGTATAAAACGGGAATGCTTGTCGCGCCCCGCAGGGGCGCGTGGATTGAAACACATAGCTAAGCAACGTCATTGCCGCGCCTCCTTAAGTCGCGCCCCGCAGGGGCGCGTGGATTGAAACTCCATCTTGGCCTTGGTGGCCGCTGGGAGCAGCGGTCGCGCCCCGCAGGGGCGCGTGGATTGAAACTCGTTCCTCGCCACATCCCCTGGTGGAACACTGACGTCGCGCCCCGCAGGGGCGCGTGGATTGAAACTGATCTTGATTTAGAGAGAGAAGAAAGAGAAGAGGTCGCGCCCCGCAGGGGCGCGTGGATTGAAACAAAACACTGGGATATCCACAGATATAGCACATGGCATGTCGCGCCCCGCAGGGGCGCGTGGATTGAAACCTGTTATGGATAGGACTGTAAATGACCATCTTCGGTCGCGCCCCGCAGGGGCGCGTGGATTGAAACGCGATTTATTACGCCAGGAAATAATAATACATAAAGTCGCGCCCCGCAGGGGCGCGTGGATTGAAACGGAGGAAATGGGACTTTTAGTTGGGCAACTATCGTCGCGCCCCGCAGGGGCGCGTGGATTGAAACCCACCTCCCCTTTGCCCCCGAATGTAGCCTCCAAGTCGCGCCCCGCAGGGGCGCGTGGATTGAAACCGGAGGAAATGGGACTTTTAGTTGGGCAACTATCCGTCGCGCCCCGCAGGGGCGCGTGGATTGAAACAGCGGTCGAAGAACTACAAGCCGGAACTCCAGGATGTCGCGCCCCGCAGGGGCGCGTGGATTGAAACCATCCGTCTGTTGTGGCAAAATTGGACGAATAAGTCGCGCCCCGCAGGGGCGCGTGGATTGAAACCGGAGGAAATGGGACTTTTAGTTGGGCAACTATCCGTCGCGCCCCGCAGGGGCGCGTGGATTGAAACAGCGAAAAACCATACGCGAGGGCGGCTTGCACATGTCGCGCCCCGCAGGGGCGCGTGGATTGAAACTTAGTCAAGTCAGATGCAAGACCTCTAAAGAATGTCGCGCCCCGCAGGGGCGCGTGGATTGAAACAAAACAATAAAGAGGTAGATTTTTCATACCGCAGGTCGCGCCCCGCAGGGGCGCGTGGATTGAAACATTACTACATTACATAGTTATTGTTACTTGGTTATGTCGCGCCCCGCAGGGGCGCGTGGATTGAAACCTGTTCTAATTCTCTCATTTTTCCCCCCGGGTAAAGTCGCGCCCCGCAGGGGCGCGTGGATTGAAACAGGCGTATCACCAGAAAGACGTTTAAGGATAGTAGGTCGCGCCCCGCAGGGGCGCGTGGATTGAAACACCCTATCAAATAGGATTTATCTTTATTATATCACGTGTCGCGCCCCGCAGGGGCGCGTGGATTGAAACTTGTCATTTTCTCCTCCGTTTAATTTACAGGTTTGTCGCGCCCCGCAGGGGCGCGTGGATTGAAACTCGCAGTCATATCGGCGCTCGTAATTTTGCAAGGTCGCGCCCCGCAGGGGCGCGTGGATTGAAACTTAAATTTGAAGGGACTTATGGGGAATGTGAGAAAGTCGCGCCCCGCAGGGGCGCGTGGATTGAAACCGAACACTTTATAGATGATAAGTATGATTATAAAGTCGCGCCCCGCAGGGGCGCGTGGATTGAAACCGGCTTTGCCCGTGCGATCAGGGCTTTTGTTTTTGTCGCGCCCCGCAGGGGCGCGTGGATTGAAACATTACTACATTACATAGTTATTGTTACTTGGTTATGTCGCGCCCCGCAGGGGCGCGTGGATTGAAACGTGCCATATAGGATTTTATGGGACGGCTGGGAGGGTCGCGCCCCGCAGGGGCGCGTGGATTGAAACATTCGATTCGGGATGATTTGGCTGATGATTATGCGTCGCGCCCCGCAGGGGCGCGTGGATTGAAACATTCTGGACGGCAAATATCCGTTTATCTGGTACACGTCGCGCCCCGCAGGGGCGCGTGGATTGAAACATTCTGGACGGCAAATATCCGTTTATCTGGTACACGTCGCGCCCCGCAGGGGCGCGTGGATTGAAACTCATATTTGCCGTGGGATCATTATCTGAATCGTATGTCGCGCCCCGCAGGGGCGCGTGGATTGAAACGAAAATCGATTTATATATGTCTTCCGTTGCGCGTGTCGCGCCCCGCAGGGGCGCGTGGATTGAAACCACCGCGGTCCATAAGTCCCTGGATCGCGGATCTGAGGTCGCGCCCCGCAGGGGCGCGTGGATTGAAACAGAAGGCGCTTGGCATGCCGGATGACGTATATGTGTCGCGCCCCGCAGGGGCGCGTGGATTGAAACAGCATCTTTTTGGCTTTTGCGTTGTCGAATAAAAGGTCGCGCCCCGCAGGGGCGCGTGGATTGAAACGTGTCAACGCATTGCCCGATGTAAGTTTTGTTCGTGTCGCGCCCCGCAGTAGGTTTTGCTCTGTCCTTTTCGCTTTCTCAATTGCATATTGTTGTTTGAGAGCGTCAGTGGCCTCCTTTACCTCTTTCTTTGCAATCGCGTAAGCTGCTCCCTTCATGCCAGATTGTGGCGACAGGGCCATGGTTCTTTCAGCGATGGCAGCCTTGAGTTCTTTCGCCTGAGTTTCGAGTTCCTTAATAATCTCCTTATATTCCGACGACAGCTTGGCACGAGCTCGTTCTGCCCATATTCTTTTTTCAATGTCTTTCTGCTGTCTGACCATATCAACGATTCTCTTTTCTCCGTATGAGAACCTATCCTGAAGTTCTTTAAGGGCCCTCTTTTTATTTTCGAGTTCACGCCGGAGTTCTTCTGTTTTGACTGCGAGCTCTTCAGCTGATCCAATTACTTCTGCTCCGTCGGGTAGTTTAGAAATTGCCTCTTTGTGTTTCGCCTGGAGAGTAGCCAAACTCTTACGCCGCGGCGGGGCAATATCAAAATCCTGCGGTTTCCCTTCGCTCCAGAGCTCACCTGAGAGATCTGCAAAACGTTTTCGCCATTTTACTGGATGCTTCTCTATGAGCATCATAGCCCTATCAATAGTGGCGTCAGAGACAACTCCTCCTGTTGCGAGCCGGTAAGACGTTGCATCAACGACAGACATATTTTTTCTTGGCATTTTTCTGTTAAACAGATCGGCTCCGTTCGCTTCGAGGAAGTCGCGCAGCTTTTGCCTGTCAGCCTGTAACATTGAAATAAAGTCTTGATCCAGCTCCGCAGAGCTTTTTTTATTCTGTTTCTCCGCCCATGCCTTCTTTAACTCGCTGTCATCTTCTCCTTCTGATACATAAGCGTTCTTGAATTCCTGGTATGAGTCAAATTCTCCCGCCTCCTGCGCGAGATCAGATTCCATTACAAACTTACCTAAAGTGACTTTTCCGGCTGCCTTTTTTGTGATGTATTTATAATGACTGATCGGGTTATCTTTATCGTACATTACCATATAATACGGACGATGGTCTATTTTATTTCCATCAACAAGGATTGAATCTGCCAGCACGAGGTACTGCCCATTTTTATTGTATATGCTGTCGTTTGCGCTCGAGTTCACTTTCTCAAAAAAGTCTGTATTCTTTGTTATGACAAACCCATGAGATCCACCACTCTCCTTTACCGCCTGGTATATCGCCTTCATGTCCGGATTCTTCCAAGGACGCCACTCGATTACCCTTAGCAAGTAGTCTGTAATAATCAAGGCAGATTCCCTATCATCGCTGAGCGTATCGATTGCGTATTGTTCCATCTGCTCTGTAGTTTGGAATCTAATTTGGCCTTCTGTCTGAATATCGTACGAATCCTCCGATGGCCTTATTGCTCTAGGAACTACCGCAGTAGCAATCGGTTTGGCGAGAGCAGTAATGTATTTCCCCTTGGCTTCTTGCGGGGTGATGAATGACGCCGTATCATGATCTATGATTACATGCCCCGCAAATTTATCTCCTATCATTTGGAGATATTGGTTTGTTACTACTACATCCTCAGCGGATGGTTTAGGATTTCCTGATGGATGATTGTGAAGTATATATACCTTTTCGGCTCCGAGCCTCTCAATTCTCTGGTTAATTAAATACTTTTCTCTCCAGTAGTTTGCCTTATTCACGGACGCTGTTGTACCAGCAACTCCTGATGATATGGCATTATGGGCTAGAATTTCTCCATATCCGTTAAGGTAGACAACATGAAATGTTTCCACTTGGGGGTTTCTATATACTTGGAATAGCTCTGCGAGTCTTTGAGGGCTTGTAACAGACTGTCCAGTAAATTCGATACGTCGCTGTCTTTTGCGATTTTCTTTATATGCTCGATTGATTGGAGTGCCTGCGTCTCCGAGCAATACAGAGTGAGCTCTCCTCCGCCGTCCAGGTACGTCGCCTCCGTCGGTGTTTTCTCCCTGATCGCTTCCGTAATCGCTGTATTGAGAATATAGATCTCCGTTTCCGTCATCTTGTCCATCAAAGAGACTAAGCTGGAGAGCGGCGTTCGCAGTATCGAAAGCTTCTTTGCTTCCGTAAACGAGTTTAATAGTTTCGTCGTCATACTCGAACAGTTCTGTTTGCTCATAATCTCTCTTTGCCAGATCGCCAAACTGAAGATCGGTTGTATCGAAGAGCTCTGGCTCTGCTCCAGCCACACTCCAAGTCTCTGCCCCGCCGAATAATGGGGCTGTCTCATGGTAGAGGGCCTCTATCGCATCGACCCGGTTTTTATACCTTGCCGATGAAATGCGCTCTCCATCTACATACAAGTTTAGGTCCCAAGACTTCGAGTCGTCAAGCGCTGGGGTTACAGTCTCTCTTACATCATCCCTCGCCGAAGAAATAAAAGCGTTTTCTGGGTCCTTCGCATCTTCGAGCGCCTTAACGAGCGCAGCGTTATTGCCGGACACAAAGCCCTTGATTTCCTCATTAAACAGCCTATCCATATTATTGGCGACGAGCTGAGTTATCTCTCTAGCTTTGAGTTTCTGTAGCCGATACTGCGATTTGTCCAGGCTGAATTCATACTCTGAACCTGATCGTTCAAATAAATACTGGAATTCCCCCGAAACAGTAGACAGTCCTATATGCTGACGGTTGCCTGCTCATAGTCGGCAGGACTCATCAAACCTAATTTAGAATGACGACGTTTCCGATTGTAGAAGACCTCGATGTAGTCAAAGATATCGGCACGCGCCTGTTCCTTCGTTAAATACACTTTGTTTCGTATACGTTCTTTCTTAAGGCTTGAAAAGAATGATTCGGCTACTGCGTTGTCATAACAGTTGCCTCTTCGACTCATGCTCCCTTTGATATTATGGTCTCTGCAAAAGCGAAACCAAGCATCGCTATTGAATTGCGAACCTTGATCGGAATGGATGACGACTTTCTGTTTTGGTCTTCGCCTCCATACGGCACCGAGCAGCGCAGTTAGTACAAGATCGGTTGTCATTGTTGAACTCATTGCCCAGCCGACAACCCGGCGTGAGTACAAATCGATCACGACTGCAAGATACAACCAACCTTCCGAGGTAGCGATATAGGTTATATCTGTCACCCACACGCGATCAGGGCCAGCGGTCGTAAACTCCTGGCAAAGGCGATTCGGCGTCACCAGCGATGGCCTGGTATAGCGATACCGCGGCTTCCTATACCGTCCATGGGCTTTGATTCCATGCATTTTCATAAGTTTTGCCACACAATTCTCTCCACACGTCTCGCGGCTTCCCTGAGATCCTTGCAGATCCTCGGGCTCCCGTAGCTGCCATCGCTTTCGTCATAGGCGGCCCGTATAAGCCCTACAAGCCGTTCGTTGTCGCGCGAACGTGGGCAGGATGGCGCTTTCAGCCATGCGTAGAATCCACTCCGATGCACCCTCAAGACTCGACACATCGTGGTCACTTTAAACTCGATTCGATGGTCTTTTATCAAGGCGTACCTTATTCGGATGCCCTTGCAAAGTACGCCGCGGCTTTTTTTAGGATATCTCGCTCTTCTTGTGTGCGTTTTAGCTCTGCTTTAAGTTTTCTGACATCTTCTCGCAACTCTTCTACGGTCTCTGTGCGTGTGCCGTGGCTAACGGTAGTGCTTCGTTGCCGAAGCCAGTTGTAGATAGATTTTTCTGATACTCCAAGCCTGCTGGCGACTTCTTTTGGTGGATGGCCGCCCTCGACCACCTGTTTGACCGCACTGTCCTTAAATTCTTGAGTGAAATACGGCGTTCCCACAGACACCTCCTTTGGCTACATATTGTAGCAAAAAAGTGTCTACTTTTCTGGGGGAAGTCCAGACGGTGGGGACACCCTATGCGATACTGGCACATTCCGGGAAGGCGCGAGGCTGAAGTTTTTGCGGATCTCTTTACCGTTAAAGCCTCGGGCGATACGGCGCTATGGAGCGAGCTTTCTGCCTATGCGCCGCGAACGTGCAAAGCCGTTGAAGATGCCCTTGCGAGGAGGTAACATACCGCTATGTATGAAGGAAGAATGTCTAAGAAACTTGGCGAACTTATCGATCGGTACCATGAGCGGTTTAAGGATGATGCGAACGATGGTTTTTCCCTTTTTGATACCACATTGTCTCATGACGCTCTTGTTGTCCGTCTCGAACGAGCCCTTGTCGAGGGGAAACCTTACGATCCCCAGGCCGAAGAGTGGGACGAGAAGACCCGGAAAGCGGTCGAATCGGGTGAGATGATTTTCTAAAAACCGTGACTTTTTAAGGAAGTTTCCCGTCAGCCTAGGTACCGTTACCTCTGACTTGCCCTTCAACCTGTTTAAAAAGTGTTTAAATTTGATCGACCACCCTTGAGAGATGAAATTACCCCAGTTTCGATTTTTGACGCGTCCACGGCAATCCTCCGCATTTTTTGACATTCCGCCACTTTCGAGCAAATCATTCCGATCCTCGCCATCATAAAGGGCATGAAGACCATAAAACGGGAACTCGCTCACACTGGCATGTTCGGCCCCGACGGAACCGTCGTCACTAAGACCGATCTTGCCGACTGCGCAGAGACGTTCGACGGGAAGTGCCCGGTATCACTTGGGCACAGGCTCGCCGATTGGATGCCCAAGTTCGGCAACGTGAAATCAGTCGAACTGCTCGAGGATGGTGAAAGCCTATCGGGCGAAGTAGAGATGCACGACGAACTGGCGGACGCCGTGATGTCCGCCGGGTATGCGGGGATGAATCGTTGTAATTCATGGTTGTCTAATCCCCCCCATGTCCCCCGGGTATGTGGGGATGAATCTCTTCCACCAAGGCAATCACTTTTTTCGAGAGTTTTAAAGTCAATTCCATAATATTCCCCATTCTTTTGGCGCGTTGTCATGAAAAAAATCCTCAAAGCTACGACTTCGCTGCCGGAACCGTTTGCCCAGAATTTCTTGCTTCCGAATCCACGACACCCGGAATAATCGATATCCTTTTCGGAGACAACAGTAGGCGTAGAGGTACCAAACACGCCACTGGAAGACGATAGTCATCGGTTCCAAGATTCGCGGCGCACGCTCCAAACGGCTGTTGGTATAGTCCATTTTGAGGAGCTGTCCCGAGTTCCCCACGATCTGGATGGTTTTGAGTGTCTGTCGCTAAACCGGGTCTCCGCCGAACTTACTGAAATCGACATGAAGATTTTCTTCCCGATTTTTGAAATACCCATTCTTGATCGTCGGTACGGGGCTGCGCATCTTTTCCAGGGTATTGTTGATTCGCCTGTCGTCTAGGGAATCACCGATACCGTGTAGAATGGTGATAATGAAAAAGATCGTCCACAGTTACCAGGTATCGGTCTGTTTTTATACTGTTTTAATAAAAGCATGATTCGCGCCGGCCTCCCATGTCTTTGAAATAATCCCCGATACATTAAAAAACTGCGTTTCAATTGCGTTTTTTATCGTTGAATTTCCCCTTATACTGACCGCAAGCCCGAATAATGTTATATTAAATAAACTAAATGTAAAAACTCGAC
>Ga0208462_1001267_pt1 | contig 17945 bp, 17 predicted proteins | sample AD_SCU001_MetaG_FD_184452 | JGI IMG/M metagenome (GOLD analysis project Ga0208462, IMG submission 184452) | Active sludge microbial communities of municipal wastewater-treating anaerobic digesters from China - AD_SCU001_MetaG (SPAdes) (version 2) | ecosystem: Engineered > Bioreactor > Anaerobic...
AGCTGTACAAAAACTTGACAAGGCAGGCCCCTTAAGATAAATACTGCCTCTCTTTCCGGGAATCATGACTATTGGAGATGCCGATGTAGCTCAGCCGGTAGAGCAACTGATTCGTAATCAGTAGGTCGGCGGTTCGAATCCGCCCATCGGCTCCAGTAAAATTAAGGGGTTAGGAAATTTAAACTAACTCCTTATTTTTTGAATGCTAACCTATAGCTAACCATTTTGTGATTTTAAGTGAATTTCAAAACCGGCTTTCGAGAATGGCCCACAATGAAAGATCGGCACCAGGCTGGGTTGGTTTGGTCGGGTAAGATGACAAAACCGGCTTGTCGCTGTTTCTGAGAAGGCTTGCATTCAGTCTGTGCTTGCGCCCCGGTCTCAGCGCTGCCGGTAAAACCGGCGTTAATAATCCCTTCAGTTTATAACCTGCTTTACTCCAAAGAATGATCCAGGGGTGTGATTTCGGCGCTGCTGTAAGTGCCGGGTCTATTATCCGGCCACAATGAAGCTGCTTCATTGACGGGGGTGTGTTCTTATCCGGGAAAGACGGCTTTCGTATTTGCCCTGTATTGAACGATCTCAACCAGGCCGGTGTCTTTGGTCGGGCTTGCTGCCTGTTTCTTTACCCTGGTAAGCTGCTGCTGGTTTCCGGTATGCAGTCAAGGAATATCAAGGCCCCGAATAAAACCGGAAAGCAACTTTTGCAAATCAACCAGAAAATAAGGAAGGGTGTTCTTCTTTGCCGGATGATCCGGGCCTTTAATAATTCAATCCGGTTTGTTAATCGGTTTTGGCTTGGCAGTGATCCGGGTCGGTCGGTAGGTTTACGCTTGCCGGTGTATCTTTCCCGGTAAAGGTTTTGACGTTTACCCATAGTGAAGCGATCCAGGCTTTACCTGTGGGGTTGTTCCAATGATAAATGAAGAAGCGAGCACCGGCAATCCGGTTGTGACTGTGGCTTCGTTTGTGGTTGCACTCGCCGGATGATCCCAGCTTAGAAAGCAGACTCAAAAAAACCGGTTTGCGAGAATACCTTACAATGAACGATCTCAACCGGGTCGGTGTGTTTGGTCGGGTAGGATAGCAAAACGGGCGTACTGTTGTTTCTGGGAAGGCTTGCCTTCGGTTTGTGCTTGCGCCCCGGTCTCAGCGCTGCCGGTAAAACCGGCGTTAATAATCCCTTCAGTTTATAACCTGCTTTACTCCAAAGAATGATCCAGGGGTGTGATTTCGGCGCTGCTGTAAGTGCCGGGTCTATTATCCGGCCACAATGAAGCTGCTTCATTGACGGGGGTGTGTTCTTATCCGGGAAAGACGGCTTTCGTATTTGCCCTGTATTGAACGATCTCAACCAGGCCGGTGTCTTTGGTCGGGCTTGCTGCCTGTTTCTTTACCCTGGTAAGCTGCTGCTGGTTTCCGGTATGCAGTCAAGGAATATCAAGGCCCCGAATAAAACCGGAAAGCAACTTTTGCAAATCAACCAGAAAATAAGGAAGGGTGTTCTTCTTTGCCGGATGATCCGGGCCTTTAATAATTCAATCCGGTTTGTTAATCGGTTTTGGCTTGGCAGTGATCCGGGTCGGTCGGTAGGTTTACGCTTGCCGGTGTATCTTTCCCGGTAAAGGTTTTGACGTTTACCCATAGTGAAGCGATCCAGGCTTTACCTGTGGGGTTGTTCCAATGATAAATGAAGAAGCGAGCACCGGCAATCCGGTTGTGACTGTGGCTTCGTTTGTGGTTGCACTCGCCGGATGATCCCAGCTTAGAAAGCAGACTCAAAAAAACCGGTTTGCGAGAATACCTTACAATGAACGATCTCAACCGGGTCGGTGTGTTTGGTCGGGTAGGATAGCAAAACGGGCGTACTGTTGTTTCTGGGAAGGCTTGCCTTCGGTTTGTGCTTACGCCCCGATCTCAGCGCCGCCGGTAAATCCGGCTTCAATAATCCCTTACAATTTGTCAACCGGCTTCACTCCAAGGAATGAAGCCGGGGGGTGACTTAGCCGCTGTCTGTGAATGTCGGGCCTTCGATCCGGCCACAGTGAAGCCGTTTCATTGTCCGGCTTGCGAGAATGGTCTCTGTTGAACGATTTTAACCGGGCCGGTGTCTTTTGGTGTACATTTTTATCTGTGTGAGCGTGCAGCACATATCATCCTGTTTACATTCTGTAGGTTTACCATAGGTGGATGTTTATTTTCTTGTGCTGCTGAGGCTCGCGGCAACCTTTCCTTCGCAATCTCTTTGCCGGTCTGTATTTGCAAAGACATGCTTGAAAATGTTCGTGGTTGCATGATTGTCTACGGCCAATATCTTCGAGCATTTTTCCCGTTCCCTTGTTAGAAAAAAATCACGGCAAAAAAGTATTATCTCTTTGGTCTTTTTACCCTTGAATGTTTGTGCTTTAGCGGGTAAATAGGGCGGGTCCTTCCCAGACGTTGCCGTCTATACGGGTTGCAAAACCGCAATAAGTCGCCAGTTTTGTCAAATATTTCGGACCGGAAAAACGGAATTTCCAATATATTCCAAGAATATTGCATTGCTCAATTAGGCTCGTTTTCGGGTGAATTTTCCTCAAAATCGGCATCATTGTCATCTTCTTCGTCATCATCGTCGAGTAAAACGTCTACTTTGGCGGTTATTTCCCTGGGAACTTTGAATTCCCGGTCTGCTGAGTAACGATGAAGGAATTCTGCAAAAGCATCCTGCATATATTCGATCAATTCCGGTACTTTCTTCGGATCACCGCCAACGATAGCGGTTATCTTTTCTGCTGAGGATGGAGCAAAATTATTAAGGTCTGACCTGAATACTATAAACCGCTTAACGAGCTCCCGTTCAAAGGTTTCGCGCTCCACATAGGCCCCGGTTAATACCTTTGCTTTGACCTCCCAGTGCTGGGCCTGTGCTTCCATCTTTCGGGCTTCCGCTTCATTCCGTCGGCGCTGTATCGCATCGGATGTTTGTGTCAATGGCGAATCCTTTTTCTTCAGATATGCACCTGCATATGCTTCAACGTCTGCCAGATAGAAAAGCCCATCTTGACGGGGCTTTATTTTCCTTGTCTTGTTGTGTTCATAAACCGTGGACTTCGATACTTTCCAGCCTTGACCTCTCAAAAATGCCGCGACTGCTTTCAAATTTTTGAATGTTTCTTCTTCCATCTCAATTTTCCTTTCTTTATTCAATTCCTGCTTCAATCCATTCCCGGATATTTAAACCTTGCTGCAAGGCGTCCGAAGGGTCTTTTCCGAAAGGCGTTGGCCAGCGGATGACCTTCGGGCCGTATGCCTTGTCCCACCAATTCCAGGACTGGCGCGCCCCTGCTTCATCATAATCCAGAGAGTTTAAAATTATTTCCGCTTTCGTCAACAGATCGTGAGCGGCAACGTCCGGTTTCATGACCGCCGATCCCATTGCCACGACGCCGGTTAAGTCCGCCGTTTCCTGCCATATCAGCCAGGCGTCAAGCTCAGATTCGACAATGGTGAAGATGCTTTTGTCCGCTTCCAGAACCAGGGGTGCAACGGATGAGCCGGCGCAAATCACATAACGCGGGCCGGTGTCCGCAAAGCGCCGGAAACGCAACCGGATCATGTTTTCGCCAGCCCCTTTTTGCTCTGTAGACGGGGCGAGGGGAATGACTATTCCAGCCGGTAGCCAAATAAGCTTTGGTTTCCCGTCCGGTCGGTTGATTTCCAGGGGGAGTCCCCACCCGCGCCGATCCCGGTACAGGTCAGACGGATTAAATCCAATTCCAGCCTTGCGGATCGTTGCATCATTCAATCCTTTACCGTGAAGGAACTCCAGCGCCGTCCGGCCTTCAGGAGTCCACAGCTTTTCCCGAGAGTATTTCAGGAAGGCGGCGGCTTTCTGCATCCATAATTCCGGTGGGCGCTCATATTGTTTGGGCTTAAAGATCGGCTTTTCCGGCGCTGCTGACGATCTTCTTTGACGCCTCTTATAAACTCCCCTGGTGATTCCCAGGCGCTCGCAAGCCTCACCAAAGGTAAGCCCATGCATATCCCGGATAAATTGGATACCGTCGCCTTTTTTCTCGCAGTCCCTACACCAATAACGCCCACCTTTATGCTGCGGCCAAATCAGGAAACGGTCATTGCCGCCACACCAGGGACAAGGCCCGGCATATTCTCCGCCGTGGGTTGCGGCCACTTTCTTGAATGAAAGACCGCTTTCCTGCTGTATCAAGGCAAGAATGTCATCGGTCATGTTTTCACCTCTGAAAATAAATTCGCTGTGGTCGGCTCTGCTGTTTTTCGCGCCGTATCCACCCAGCATCTGCACGCTTCACGCAGCGGTTCAAAGTCTGAAGAGGCTCCGTTGAGAATCGCAAAGGCCCGGCGGTTTACTTCGCTTTCACAAACCCTGAGTTCCTCTGTTAAACGATATTGAACGCCGTTTTGATTTTGTTCGATTTCACGGACGGCGAGGGCAATAAGGGCGTGAACATGGCTTTCGGTACACGACGGATGATCTTCTTTGCCCGGTAAAAGGCTGTTATGATCCGGCGCGCTTTCCGGGCCGCGTAACGCTTCGCTGGTTTCGGTGCCGTCGGCGGTTTCTGTTTCACCAATCAAAATTTTAATGGCCATTTTAAAACCTCATTTTGCTCTTTTCCCTCTTCAGGCATAACAAAGAAAAAAACCTGGAGGGGGTATGTATGTAGAAAATCGGTTACTTCGGTTACCGGTGTTACTATGTTTGATATTATTAACATTTTACCTATAAAAATCATTTTTAATCGGTTACCTTGCGGTTACCAAATTGGTTACCATCCACTATCCGGTAACCGAAGTAACCGCAAGGTAACCAGTTAATTTGAAAATCGGTTACCGGATAGGATGTTGTAATAATTAAGATAATTACCTATTTTATTAATTAGTAACCGAAGTAACCGATTTTTCATATACCCCCCTGTCTATAACCTTCAAAACACGAATTGGTTTGGAGTCGATTTTAACTAAAATAGCACTTCGGCCATCGGGTGCCGGTTGTATGATTTTTCGATTTATGAGCATTTTCCAGAAGGTGTTTTTGGAGAAAGGAAAATGGGTGTTTTCCATGCTGCATTGTCTTTGAACAAGCGCCCAAATCGCTGTTGGTAGCAAATAGAGGTAATCGGAATCATACCACCCGACTAAGCTTTCTCCGCCGCCGATTGTTTGACCGGTGGTACCGGGCCAACCGTCCAGCCTCGCATGACTCTGAATAAGGGCCGTGGACAATATGTCAAAAAACAAAGCAACCGGATCATCTTCCTCAATGCGTTGCTGCTGACGACGGGCCAACTGTCGGAATATTCCCCATCCGTCTGCAGCTAGAGCTTTAGCGTCATCCTCGGACAACACACCTCTTTCGAGGAAAAACGAACAGGCTGTTTCCAAAGAGAATCCCATACTTGCCACTTGTTCCGGTAATTTTTTATGAAAACCTTCACTGGCCGCACGCTCTCGCAGTGCCTGGAAACGTGCCGGGAAAGCAGCTTTGATATCTGCTATGTTTTCACGAAGCCAATTGATATAAGACGCCATCGCATAAGGCAGAGCGTTGGAATCTTTTTGAATGGCTGTCAGCTTTTGCCGGTCTATCGCGCCTTCGATTACTTCCACGATGCAGACACGGGCCAATGTGCTTTCCAGGGTAGGTTGTTCCTCAGCCGTCATCAACATCATGCCGCGCGGTTCATATCTTCCCCGTTCAGACATGTCAGAGTTTAAGCGCCCGCGCGCCGTACGGTTGGAATAGGCCCGGATCATTCTTTGAGCTATGCCTTCTTTACTTTCTGCGGCTTTGCGGTTTGCGCTTGGGTGATAGTCGTCGATTACATGCAAAGAGTCCTTCAGGGTAAAGCTCCGCTTTTCCAGAATGCCCGGCGTATCATCGAAGTTGCTGAGGCTCTCGGCGCCGCTGAAATTTCCGAAGTGGGCCAAGGCTAAAAGCGCAACTGTGGTTTTGAAACTGCCGCTTTGCCCAAAAAGATAAAAGCTGAAATTAGGCATCGGATTTAAGAGCGTGGTCATTGGCGTCAAATAAATAAGGCAAAAAAGCGGGAGCGTCACGGATCGGTCGCCGATATCCAGAAATTGTAAGCTGGTTTCCAGACCTTTCTTTTCGGCTTCCCAAAAATCGGGAGCGCTTTCTTGTTTGCAAGAAGGGGTGGGGGGAAGAGAGTAGCGTTCAAGTTCTCTACTCAGTTTAACGGATACTTGCGGCATGTCCGGGCCGCAACCAATTGCGCCGGCGGCGTGAAGATAAGCCCACTGGGTGTTTATTTCGCGCCAGCCTGTGTGCCCGTAATGTGTTCTTACCGGTGTATCAATAGAGGCTTTTTGAATGGCATGACGTACATAATCTTTCACAGTCTGGCCCGGTTCCAGACAAGCTTTCGATCCCCATTTTGAAATCCAGGATAAACCGGAAAATTTCTCCGTCGTTATTTCGAGCGGAGGTAAAGGAATTTTGTCATAGAGCTTGCCGTCTATTGTAAAAAGGTGCTGACTATCGTTGCCGTCGTCAATAAGGTTTTCCTCTGTGATCCGGGCCGTGAAGTTGCAGAGTGAAATAGTTACTTCGCCGCCGTCCTTACTGAATTTCTTGCGGCAGAGATAACCTTTTTTAACGAAGTATTGAGAGTCGTTTTTTTCGTCATCCGGTTCAGCGGTATAATTTTGCTTTTCCTTGCCCGCACGGGCATTAACCTCGTCTTTTATTTTGGTTGCGTCATTGCTTTTTGTGCCTGGTTTATTTTTCATGTCTGGTTTCCGTTTTTTTATGAAGTAAAAGTATCGCGGAGCTTGATGATCTCTCGTTGTGGGGCATTCTCGCGCGTCGTTTTTTCAGGGGGTTTTTATGAAAAGATATTCTTGCCGGAAAACATTAATTTAAATTGCCGGTCTAGCTTGCCCAAATACCTTTGACGTAGTTTGCGTTCATCAGTTTCAAGACAATGATCGGCATATAACTTTTCTTCGATATTACATCTTATCTTTAACAGATCGTAATTTAGTTTTTTTAAAGATTGGAAGGCTGGCTTATTCTTGCCGTCTTGATTTGCAAGAATCGTAGATGCTTTTAATGTTGCAAGATGAGCAACCTTTAGATAATAACCAATAAGAATATGATCTTGAAGTGATAAAGTTTTTTTCATGGTATTCGCCTTTCTTGATTTAATCGCGATGTGGCCGGGCTGGGCAAACAATAACCCGGCCACATTTTGCACCCGTAAACCGGAGGAGGTTGAGGGTGCTCCCTCGTGATCCGCTCACGAAGCTGCTACATCGTTATTAACTTCAATAAGGTAAGTTGATCGGCCAACTCATCCATTTTTTTGTTTTCAATTTCCGTTCCGCTATCTCTGAGGTTGTCGATGTATCGTTTCAACAAAGAGATGGTTGCATTTATTGAGGCGAGCAATTCGCCGTAAGTTTTCGGGCCGGAAGGATTTGACTTTACGTGTTCGCTTGCAGGCAATGCACGTTTTGGCAAGGGTTTGCCGTAGGCGTGCTCTAATATTTTCGCAGATTGAGCACCGGATAAGATTCTCTTTTTTACCAATTCATTTGCGAGTGCTAAGATTGCGCGTCGGGACTTTTTCGATTTGACTTTTTTAAAGATGTCTTCCTTGAATTCATTGTAAAACTTTTCTGCGGAAGGTTCCTTCGTATTGGCATGCCAGCTTAGAATTTTGTTCTGTAGTTGATCCGGCTTACCTAAGATTCTATCAATGTGCCGAAAGTCGTCTTGGAAAGATTTCTCAAAATTAACCTCGCGCAGGAAACAATCTGTTGCCGCTCTGCCTGCTAAGAGAGGGAAAATAGTTCGGGCAGATAGATCATCGGATGGTATGGTTGATGATACCCCTTTAAGTCCAGAATGATAGGCTCCAGCAATCCCGGAATATAAATGGCCGTCTTTTCTTTGCCCTGGTATAATGGTTACGAAATCCAAAACATATCCGTATGCCCATTGACTTTGACAGTGACCGGCTTCATGGATAGCAATAAATGCATCTATCGGCTCGGCGTTTTTTAGATTACAGAAAGAATTTATGTCTACGCTCATTCTCATTATTTGGTCGCTGTTAAGTTGATAGGTTTCCATTTATCGCATGGCCCTCCAGGGGATGGAATTGTCAAGCATCCAGAGCAAAAGGGTTTTGCTGTCAGCGGAATAGCTGTGGCCATTTTTAGTGATGGGACAATCAGGATAATCTTTTACAAAGTTGATGACAGTGAAAGGTTGATGACCGATGAATTCTGTTATTTCCCGTAAAGAATCCAGGCGGCGGCTTTCCATCCCGGCAATACGTTTTCTTAAAAGGATAGGCTCCAGTGATGCTGGAGTGACTGTTTTAATATCAGCGCCGTCGAGACCATGTTCAATCATCCAGGCTGTGTGTTCCGTTAAATCTATGGTAGGGAAGCCGCCGCGCTTGACAATTGGATAACCACATGACTTAAGCGCTAAGCACTCTACAAACGACCGGCCCAGGAGTTTTTCTATCTTTGCCGGGCCTATGATAAGATTTTTCTTCACGCCGTTGAGTATGGCGTCTGTAACTTCAGGACTTAGGTTTGTATTTGGTAAATTTGAATCCTTCTTTATTGCTTTGCTCATGATTATTTCTCTCCTTTGTTTTTATTTACCCTTGGCCGTTTCCAACATTTCTAAAGTGATATCCTGTGGATCAACGTCTTCTAAAACAAAGGTGCGTTGCCAGTTTCGCAGCTTGCCAAGGTCGATTTTAGGTGCCATTTCGTCTCCTTCAATAGGCAAGCCATGACGTTTCAACTCCAACAGTTCAGACCAGGACTTCCCGTCAAACAGTTCCTCACAAATTAGCCCCTTGCCGCTGAAGACGATTCCACTTGCCATTGAACAAACAATACTTTTTCCTCTAAAAACTTTTGCTTCCATGATTAATTAACCTCCGAGTTAAATTTTATAAAATCTTCGGCGTATAACTTGAGCCTCTGCTTCAATAAGCCCGAAGCGGCGCCTTATGTTTCGAGTTTGAATGAATTCGACTGGCGGTTGCAGCCTTTCTTTGACTTCCGGGTGTTCAGCGCGCCATTTTTTCAAGTCTTTGACATAAGCTACAAGCACACCATCTTCTTTATAGGCGGGCAAATCATAAGCAATTAACCAGTCGGGGAGAGTATCCGGGGCCTGCAAATCCAGCCACTCTTCGATCTCATCTTTACCTATCAACTTTTTCCCGCGTAATAACCGTCGCAATAATTTCTGCAACTTTTTCCCATGAAATAAACTCTGTAATAACTTCATGCTTTGAGCTCCTTCTTTTAATGTTGATCAATAGTTAGAACAGGACTGCTTTTGACAAAGGCGTCAAGATCGGCGATATCATAAAGGCGACGGTTTCCAACCTTGTAAAATTTTGGCCCGGTTTTCTTCCAAGCCATATTATTAAGTGTGCCAACAGGAATGCCGATCCTTTGTGCCGCTTCGTTCGTTGGTAGAAATTTTTTTTGGATGTTATTCATCATGCAGTGACCTCGCGTGTTTTAGATTTGTACGCGAAATATCACCGTGAAAAAGAAGAGTAAACAGCAGTAAGTTGCTTGTTGCGAATAATTATAAAGGGGCTATTGCTTGATTTTATTGTTGATTACGCTTTTTGCTTTATTAAAATTTCTGCAAAATGATTTAAAAATATTTGTTCTTAATTCTTTCTTTTTTTTCCCATCAAATGCTACAAGAAATCCCTCTGGGTTTTGTCCTGTATTATCTTTTTTCCAATAAACTAAGTATCTATTTTCGTTACATTTAAAAGGATTAGTTTTACCTTTATGATTGTTTTTAAAGTAGTCCCACGTCCACATATCTGTTGCTCGATTATTCTTTTTTAAAATTTCTTGTATTGCGGTTGAAATTGGGTTTGATTTGTTGGAACCGCCTCTGCTGCTATTATTTTTTTCGTTCCATTTTTTTTGCGCATCTTGCCGTTCAAGAATTTCAAAATGTGATGCTTCGAGATACAAATCTTGAATGTAAAATAATTTTTCATTAATCTCTGAAAAAGCCTTTTCTGATTCATATCGCTTTGGATTAAAAAGCATAGAAGTAAGAAGAATCCATGCCTCTAAAATTATATAGAGGCCATATAGACGTTTTGCATCATAATTGTAATCAATTTGTTTATTTGTGATCTTCTGAGCCTCAGCTAATAAAGAATCCAGCCTTGATTTGCTGCCCATAAATACGCCTTCAGCACAAGAGCCAAAAAAACTTTTGTGGCGGTTTGATGTTCTGCCAATAGGCTTAACTGGAATGCCGTGTTCATTAGAAAAAAAGTTGTAAATGGCTTTCAGTTTTAAATAATCAAGATTCCGAAATAGGAGTCTTATCGCTTTGAATTCAAATATGCGGTTTTTGTATGGCCAGACTGGACTTTCAATATCAGGTAAACTAATGTATTTTTGCGTATAGCAACCCAGATCAAAAAAGCTGTTGCGGCTATTTTCTATAATTTCCAGGCATTTTGATATCACCCCGAAATTTTTATTATTCCATTTAATATCAATATCTTCCCTTTCCGGTAAATAACCGGATAGTGGACACCATTTCAAGGGATGTTCGTAAACTTTTTCATATTCGCTTTTCAGTTTTTGTAAAGTTTCTTTTTTCTTCATTCGCCTTTCCTCTCACGGCTTCCCTTATCAAAACCGTGGAAACGGGAAGGGATGCTCCCGCTTGTCAGCCCGTCGGCCTATCCACGGCGTTTGTGATAAATACTATCTTTCTGACACCACACTACTGAATCATTTTCCCGCCGGGAATAATTTTCAGTTCACATTTTTTCTTAAACGCCGGTGGATTGGTGGTTTGCGGTAAGCCTTGGACATTTTTCTTGCCATTGGTTAACGCTTTTATCTGAGCTTCAGCCGCCGACAGTTTATTTTCCAATGTCTTAATTTTATCAGCCGCCGCCTTTTTCTCGGCGAGCAACCGCTGTAATTTTATTTCTTTTAAAGTTAATTTTGGCAGCTTAAACTTTGGTGCTTTTGTTTTTCCTAGTGTCTGTTCATCATCGTAAACAACTTGATTTTCTCTAGTTGATATTCGATGTTCTTTAACGTCGCCTGTTCCAGCAAGCATTATTAAAACGACGTTCATGGGATCGTTTTCAGGGCCTGCAGAATCCGAAATCTCCGCTTCCCGGAATATTCTATGTAGTGTTTTGGCGATTTTATTATAATCGTATACCGCAACGAATTCATTTATTTTGCTTTCAACAGTGCAAACCTTCACTCCATCAAGGTATCTTATTTTCATTTTTTCCTATCCTTCCAGAAGTCTTAAATATTCCTTCGCTGATTCGTAACAGACACCGGCAATGAATTTAATAAACGGTCTATTGTCGCCCTTATGAGTTTTGTTTAATGTGTCCAGGTATTCGCGCCGCAAGATCGGCGGTATGATTGCCACGGGATAGCCTGCCTGCAATAAAGCCAGGTTCATCAACAGACGCGCTGCCCGCCCGTTGCCGTCAATGAAGGGGTGAATCGTTACAAGTTCCCGGTGAAGATATGCGGCATATTCAATGGGGTGATACTTTTCCCTCTCTATGGGTATAGCGGCGACAAATGATTTCATTAAGTCGGGTATCTTTTCGGGTGAAGGGGGAATAAAATTTGTGCCTGTGATGATGACTCTCTGCTTTCGGTATTTCCCTGCCTGGCTTGCGTCAATCCGATAGTAAAACAGTCGGTGGAGTTCCTTTATATTCGCTTCCGTAATGTCTTGGTGTTTGGCTAACCGGAAAAGCAGGTCGTAGGCTTCCGAATGTCCCAGGGCTTCCAGATGATCTTTAACCGGCTTGCCGCCAATGGTGATTCCATCTTCCAGGACGATCTTTGTTTCTGTTTCGGTCAATGAATTGCCTTCCAGTGCGTTGCTGGTATAGGTCATGCCGATCCGGAAATATTCCCGAAGCTGTTTGACCATGTGCGAACCAATCGGCCTGTGTTCGTCAATCTTCGTTTTTAGTAAATCAATTTTCTTCAACAGGTCTTTCATTATGTCTCCTTTCGTCGGGCGTTTGCCGTTGCCGCGTCGTGGTCTTCACAGGCTTTGCCCGTCATATCCACGGTTATTATTTCTTTGCTTCTTCAATATTTACAATTCTTGCTTGTCTCTTGAATCCTGCTTCCAGATTTTTAACTGCCAGGCGCTTATGATCCGGCGTTAAATGGCTGTAGCGTTCGGTCATGGCCATTGATTTGTGGCCAAGAAGTTCTTTTATAGTAATCAGGCTTTCGCCTTGGATTGCCAGCCAGCTTGCGAACGTGTGCCGCAATGTATGAAATGTTACTTCTTGCCGTCTGTCTGTGATTCCTTCATTGAAGCCCAGCTTTTGAACGATCAATCTAAATCGCTGTGATATGGCGGTAATCTTCTTTTCTTCTTGCTTCTTATGAGAACTTTTTGAAGGATTACCGGATTTGCGCGCCGGAAAGACAAGACCTTCGGGCTTTTCAGGTTTGCGGATAGCCAGCAGTGACTTTAATGTTTCGGTCATGTAGGCATGACGGGTGCTTTTGTTTTTGGGATCGGTTATTCTGATAAGGTCGTTTTGAAAATCAAGATCATTTCCCTTAAGGTTAAATATCTCTCCCGCCCGCATGCCGGTGTGGAGGCTTAAAAGGGCCATGTCGTGAAGATTAGGTTCCCTCATCTCTGCCAGTGTCGCCAAGAGTTTGTCGGCTTCCTCATGGCTTAAGAATCGTATTCGCTGGTTTTGTAAGACCGGCATTTTTACGCCATGAACGGGGTTTTCTCCCTGGTATAGTTTCCACAGGAAAGCCTTGTTGAATATTTGGCGGACTAAAACCAGGCAATGTTTGACTGTGGCCGGCGAATATTCTTCTTTTAAGAGTGCCGTTTTCAGGCGTTCAAGATCAAAGGGTGATATCTCGTTTAAGCGCTTACCGGAAAGAGGCTTTTCCAGGCAATTGGAATAAAGGGAAACATCGTCGCGACCGCTGCGTGCTTTATTGCTTTCGGCCCACGTTTTATATTTTTCCCATACCTCGCTGAAAAGAGGGATTTTCTTTTTTTGTTGCGGCAAGTCTTCACCATGACGCATGGCCCTCATCCGCTCTGAACGGATTTCAGAGGCAAGGCGGGGTGAATATCCCTCCGAAACCCAGCCAATCTTTTCCCAGGTTAATTTTCCGTTAAGCCTGTAGGCAATATCAAAGCATATGTCAGGCTTTCCGGCGTGTGATCGGCTCTCTGAAAAACGCTGGTAAACGCCTTTGTATTTTGTAAGCTCACGTTTCATTTTTTGCCTTTTTACAACTCACTTTGTTTTCGCTTTCCGCATTCAGTAAATCGGTAATTGCTAACCTATAGCTAACTTTTTTTGTTGCAAGCTGTGATTTCGAGTGAAATTAATCAGAGAGTTGCAACATGTAAATCTTCTAAAATATGGATAAAATAATGTCAAGTGATTTATAGTGATAGCACGTGAACAATGTATTATTCCGATTCGTAATCAGTAGGTCACCAGTTCGATTCTGGTCATCGGCTCCAGTAAAGTTAAAAGCTTAAGAAACAATAACTTACAAAAATTTTCTTTGTCCGATGATTTTCTCCTTCTATTATCCGCCTTTTTAATTTCACCTATAAAAAATCCACCGAAGCGACGGGTGATACAGACACCCTAAAACGGCCTGCGAGTTCTGCTGAAAACATTTTCACCGGAACGGGTTGATTACATTTTAATTTTTCTATTAACTGTTGACAAAAATATGGACACAAGATCAAATATTTTCTGCCAGGGCAGCAATGATCGGTTTGTAGGAAGTTGGCCAATTTTTGTGACCTAAGAAGATGTCAGCGAACTGATAAGGAGAAATTGATGATTAAACAAGAAATTCCGGCTGTTGAATTACAAAAAAGGCTGGATCGTTTTCAGGAAGTTTTGCGCAGTAAAGGCATTGATGGAGCCCTTCTCGTACAACGTGTCGACACCATGTATTTTACAGGAACCGCCCAGGATCTGCATGTCTACATACCGAACATCGGGAAACCGATGATTCTTGCCTACCGTGATCTGGAGCGCGCCCGGAAGGAATGTCCCTGGGAAATCATGCCGCTTACCGGCATTTCCAAACTGCCCCAGCTCATTGGCGCGGCGGGAAACCCGGTGCCGAAAATATTGGGCCTGGAGTATGATGTTCTACCGGTGGCGCGTTTTGAACAATACCGGAAAACGTTTGCCGCAACAAAATTTGTCGATATTTCCTATGCGCTTCGTCTTGTCCGAGCCGTCAAATCGGAATGGGAAATCGTCCAGATCGCCACAGCTTGCGGCATCTACTCAAAATTGCTGGAGTATGCGTCCACCATACTGCGCCCCGGCATGACCGAAATTGAACTGGAAAGCCTTCTCGGCGTTAGGGCCCGTCTGCTCGGGGTCGAGCCCATTGTGCGCCTGCGAAGCTTTTGCGGAGAGATTCATTTCGGCGGCGTTACTGCCGGCGCGCGGGCCGCTGTTCCGACCAATTTTGACGGTCCCACGGGCGGCCTGGGCCCTTCCTGGGCCTATCCCATCGGGCCTTCGCACACCCCGATTCAGGCCGGCGAGCCCGTGGTCATGGATTTTGCCCTCGCTTTTAACGGCTACTACGCTGATGTAACTCGGATGCTGGTTATCGGAGAACTCTCGGAGAAGTTCCAGCACGCTTATGCAATATCGCTGGAGATCGAAGAACGCGTCGGCCAGGCGCTTGTCCCCGGCCGGCCCGCCGGCGAGGTCTATGACGAAATTCTTGCCTGGGTGCAAAAAGAAACTCCTTTTGCGGAAAACTTCATGGGCTGCGGTTCCTCCCAGGTGCGTTTCGTGGCGCACGGTATCGGTTTGGAGCTTGATGAGCTCCCCATTATTTGCCGGGGCGCCAGGGAGGTTTTGCAGCCGGGCATGGTCATCGCTGTCGAGCCGAAGTTTTTCTTTCCCGGAGAAGGTGTGATCGGGGTGGAGGACGATCTGGTCATCGGCGATGCAAAAGGCGGCCGCTACCTTTCTTCGTCATCCCGGGAAGTGGTAAAAATTCTTCCATGATATTTACAGTGATCGACATACAGCGATTGCATGATTGACATGTCCTGTTTTTTCTTGTATACAAAGACCTCGAAGGACGCCGCTGTTTTGATCGGCAGCAAACATACAATTTTTAATTCTTGTCTCTTCAGCATAACGGAACACGGTGCAAGACCGTGGCGGACCCGCCGCTGTAATCGGGGACGGGGGTTGCAGGGTTATTTTAAGCCACTGCCAGGGTAAATCCTGATGGGAAGGCGGCGACCCACCGGTAGATCCGAAAGCCAGAAGACGTGCTGATGTTTAGACTTGATGGAATCTGATGGTAAAGGGTTCCTGTGGATGTTTATCATCCATGGGAGCCCTTTTTTTATGGAATTTACTGGGAGGAGATTCATGAAGGCTGTAGTCGTTGAAGAAATAGGCTCTTTTGAGCTGCAAGAAAGGGATATTCCCGTTCCCGGCAGGGGTGAGGTTTTGTTGCGCGTCACGGTTACGGGTGTTTGCCGGACGGATTTAAAATTAATCCGCGTCGGGCATCGGGATCTGATTCTTCCCCGTGTACCGGGCGAAGAAGTTGTCGGCAGGATATGTCAGTTGGGCAAGGATGTTGATGAATATTCTTTAGATCAGCGTGTTTACGTCTATCCGGGGACGAGCTGCGGTGATTGTGCACCATGCCGGGCCGGAGCCGGGAATTTATGCCGGGATATGAAAATCATGGGATTCCATCGTGACGGTGGTTTTGCCGAATATGTCCTGGCGCCCGCAAAAAGCCTGATTGCTCTGCCGGATAACATTGGCGATGATGAAGCCGTTTTCGCCGAACCGCTCTCCTGCTGCCTTAACGGCCTGGAACAGGCCAATCTCAAAGAGAACGAAACTATTGGAATCTGGGGAGCGGGGCCGGCCGGTACGCTGCTGGCGCGCGCCTCCTGCGCCTTAAAGGCCACACCTTTTGTTATCGAACCTGATGACAACCGCCAGCCTGCTGTGAACGGGTATGCGCAGCCGCCGGATATGAAATTTGATGTCTGTATTGTCGCCGTCGGCTCCAACGACGCTTACAGCGAGGCGCTGGCGCATCTCAATCCCCGGGGAAGGCTGGTCGTCTTTTCGGGGCTGGCGCCGGACAGAGCCGGAATGGTTGTCGATTTCAATCAACTCCATTATTATGAACAGAGTATCACCGGTTCTTACGGATGTGCTTATCGCCACGGCGCACTCGCTCTGGAATATATCAGCAGCGGCAAAGTTCAGGTAAAGGATCTGGTTTCACACAAGCTTCCCCTGGAGGAACTGAATTACGCCCTGGATCTCGTGGAAAAGCGTAAGTGTATGAAAATACATCTTTATCCTTGAAAAAGGATAATAATGTTTTAATGATAGCATGGAACTAAAATAATTTACATTACAGGAGTAAACAATGGATGCTGTAAAAATAATGAATTTCGGCGCCAGGATTCAGAGTCTCATTGATGGTAAAAATTTATCGAAAAATGAAACCTACGAGATGTTTAAGGAAGTCCTCTTAAATGAACAGCCTGATTTACAGCAGGGCGCATTTCTGGCCGCTCTGGTCGCCAAGGGTGAAACCGTTGAAGAGATAGCCGGGGCCTGGGCCGCCATCGATGAGATCGACACCGTTCATGTCAATCCCGATGTACAGGGAGGAGTATTTGAGAATTCGGGCACGGGGATGGATGCGTTGAAAACATTTAACGTCAGCAGCGCGGCGGCGGTTGTCGCCGCCGCCGGCGGTGTCACAATGGCCCGTCACGGGGCGCGGGCGATTACTTCCCGCTGCGGAACCGTGGATATTATGGAAACCGTGGGCATTGATGTGGACTGTGATGTCAGTGTTGTGGAAAAGAGCATCAAAGAGGTTCAGATCGGCCTTTTCAACGGTATGAGTCCGAAAGTTCATCCGGGAGCCCTGGGAAGAATTCTCAGCCAGATACGTTTCGGTTCCACATTAAATATCGCGGCTTCCCTGGCCAATCCCTGCCGACCGACCTTAGGGCTGAGAGGGGTATACACGGAAAAACTATTGTCCGTTGCCTCCGAGGTGATGCGGAACATCGGCTATGAAAGGGGCATGGTCGTACATGGAAAAGATTCAAGGTCCGGTTACGGCATGGATGAACTATCCATATCGGGTGAAACGAAAATCTTCGAATTTACAGGTGATGACCGTCAGGAATACACTGTTTGTCCCGAGGATCTGGGCTTGAAAAGAAAACCCTTTGAGGAAGTAGCTTCTATGGGAGATCCTTCAAAAGAGGCTCTGCGCTTCATGCGGGTGCTGGCGGGCAGGGGACATCAGGCATGCATTGATTTTACCTGCCTGAATGCCGGGGCCATCCTGTATACGGCGGGCAAATGCGACAGCCTGAAAAAAGGCGTCGAGTTGAGCCGTGGGATAATCGAGGATAATCGCGCCGTAGAAAAGCTGAGGCAGTGGGCGGCTGTGCAGGATTCGCAAGCATCCGCCGGGATGCAGAGGTTTGAATCGCTGCTGGCCAGGGCGTAATTCCAATTCTAAATCAAGCGCTATCTTTGTTGGCACAGCCTGCCCCGGCGCAGGCCGGGGTCGTCGGCTTCCTCGACGTATGTATAATACGCCTCGTTGCCTCCTCCTTGCCGCCGCGATATCATCATTGATTTAGAAATGGAATAAAATCTTGAACTGACGGCCTGCCGCCCAAGGGGGAACAGGCCGTAAATTGAATCCGTTATTTTTCCGTTTTTTCTGGGGAAAGTTTTTTCAGGAGCCAGGCCATATTCTCGCCGAGAGTCTTCATCGTCTGAATGCCTTCTTCATCTTTCAGCACGTCGCCGGGGTCGCGGCCGATG
>Ga0208462_1001273_pt1 | contig 17902 bp, 17 predicted proteins | sample AD_SCU001_MetaG_FD_184452 | JGI IMG/M metagenome (GOLD analysis project Ga0208462, IMG submission 184452) | Active sludge microbial communities of municipal wastewater-treating anaerobic digesters from China - AD_SCU001_MetaG (SPAdes) (version 2) | ecosystem: Engineered > Bioreactor > Anaerobic...
TTTTAAGCGGCAACTTTGACGCCGCCACCCGCGCGGCGGTGATTCGCTTTCAGGAAAAGTACGCCGCCGAAATTCTTGCCCCGCTGGGATTGAAGTCCGGCACCGGCTACGTCGGCGCCTCAACCCGCGCCAAGATCAACCAGTTAATGAAACAATAATTAAAGATATTATGAATAAAAAAATCGGGATTATCGGAGTGGGGGTTGTTGGTGAGGCGGTGGCAAGTGTCATTCCGGGCGCGCTCCTTTATGATAGATTTAAAAAGATTGGCTCCATTGGAGGGGTTAATGAAGCAGATATTATTTTTATTTGTGTCAGCACCCCTTATGTTGCCGGGAGGGGTTGCGATACTTCTGCAGTTCGCGATGCTTTATCGGTAATCAAGGGGCAAAAAATAGTTGTTATAAAATCAACCGTCACTCCGGGGACAACCGAAAAAATGCAAGCAAAGTACCCTCAGCATGCCATATTGTTCAATCCCGAATTTCTGCGCCAAGCGCATGCAATTGATGATATGAAAAATCCCGACGAACAGGTGGTCGGCTATACCGACAAGAGCAAGCGATACGCACAAGAAATTATTGACATTTTACCGAAATCTCCGCACGCATTCATTGTGAAATCTAAAGAAGCGGAAATGGCAAAATATTTTTCAAACACTTTTTTAGCTTTAAAGGTGACTTTTGCCAACCAAATCTTTGATCTTTGCCAGAAAGCCGGCATAGATTACGAAACGGTAAAAAAAATCGCCGCAGTCAATCCGCGATTTGCCTTTTCTCACTTTGACGTGCTGTTCGACGGATACAGAGGTTATAGCGGTGCCTGCCTTCCCAAAGACACAAAAGCGCTGATTAAATTCGGTGATGAAGTTGGAGCAGATCTTTCCTTATTGAGGCAAGCCGATGAGATCAACAAAAAATTATTATTCGGGAACAAAGATATTTCCGACGATCTTCTTAAGCTATATAAGTAAAATTCATATATGAAATATGTCGTTATCGGCACCGGTTTTATTTTTCGCCGTCATTTAGCTTCTATAAGGGAAACCGGCGGTGAAATTTTGGATGTTGTTAACGAAATGCACGACCGGGGCGACGAATGGCAAAAAGCAATTTATTAAAAAATTATTGCGATGATTGATTGGGCATTGGTTTGTTATTTGTCGTTTGCTGTAATTTTGTTTTTTGCGGTGATTATTCGGCCAAAATTATTTTGGCCAATTTTGTTTTTCGGTTCTTTTATGGGTTCCGGATTGATGGCTTCGGGATTGACGATTTTTGACGAGATTTATGTTTTTGGCGTGATCGTTGCGGGATTATTGTTATTTATAGCCGGCAAAGCCGGTCTGCATTCCGGCAAGGATAGATTTTCATCGGTTTGGCACCAAGCAATATTTTATGTTTTTATTTTATATTTGTCTTTGGAGGCTTTTCGAGGAGTAATAATATTATCAAGTCTGGGAAAAATCCGCTGGATTGTTTTTTTTGTTATGATCGGCTTTATCGGGTTTTTGGCGGCAAAGAAAATGTTTTTTAATGTGGGCGCCAAAAATCTTGCCCTGTCATTGGCGGCGGGCACGTCTTTGTATTTGGTGTATTATTTGGGATATGGAATTTTTACCGAATCGTTTCGCGGCTTAAACCGTTTTTCAATTCAGCCCGGCGAATGGTCAACACCTGCTTATGCTTTATTTCCGTTGATTGCCGGTGTCCCGGCCGCGATGATATTGATTTGCGACAGAGGCAAGCATTTTTATTATCAATTGGCGGGCTGGCTGGTATTGATATTGGGGCTGTTTGCCGGAATTTATTATGATTCGCGCGCCGCTATCTTGTTTATTGCAATTAGTTTGTTGGTTTGCTTGCCTCAAATTGGAATTAAAAAAATCATGTCCGCGTTGTTCTTTGCGGCAATCGGATTATTGTTGGTAATTGCCATTTCGGATAAAAGCAAGACGACGCGCTTGGCGGATGATTTTGGCGCAGATCTTGTTGCAACATCGCGGGGGTTGGTTTTGTGGGATGATTCAAACAAAGATATTGATCGAAAAATCCATCTTGAAGCGGCGATTTTAAGCATCAATTCCGATGTTGTCACGTTGTTTTTTGGACATGGCTATCGTATGCATGGCTATATTATCGGTCCTTATCTCCGTGAACTTTTTATGCGAAGGGGATTTCCCGGAATGGCCGAAAGAGTGACCGATAACGAATCTACCGAAGGATTTACGGCATTTTTGGTTGATACCGGATTGTTCGGCATGTTTCTTTTAGTTATCAATTTTATTTTTACCGGCTATTGCATCATCATCCAAAAGAACAATCCGTATCGTTTGATTCTATTGATATCGCTGGTGTTCGCGTTTTTGTGGTTGCCGATAATCAACATTCTTGATGTGATATTGTTTTATTTGCTTATTATGCCCAATGGATTATCATCTCAGTTAAGCGGCTATCCCTTCCGAAGAGGATAATTTTATTTTGAGTTATGGTTGAAAAATTTCCTGATGAAAGATTAAAAATATGTTTGTTTGGAGATATCGCCGCGCCTCATTTGCGTCGTTGGGCGGTTTATTTTTCCAATCGCGGACATCAAATTGATATCATTACGCTCAATGAGATATTGGCGGGCGATTATGGCGGGGCTAATATCCATATTATCAAAAAAAAATTTTCCGGGGGCGGCACATTAACGCGGATGATTAATTTTTTTCCTGCTTTGTTGGAAATTAAAAAAATTTTAAAAAGAATCAATCCCAATCTAATTCACGGCCAAGACGCGGGGGGGAATTCTTGGCTTGCCGCGCTTTCGGGTTTTCGTCCGTTGGTGATCACTCCCTGGGGCAGCGATATTTTGATTCATGCAAAAGAAGATTTTATCAGCGGATTTTTTACAAAATATGCCTTAAAAAAAGCGGATCTTATCCTTTGTGATGGCGCCAATATCCGGGATGAAATGATAAAAATGGGAATTTCAAATTCCAAAATAAAAATATTTGCTTTCGGGGTTGATGTTGAAAAATTCAAACCGGCGCTCAAAGAATCAAAAAGGCGTAAAATCATTGTCAGTACCCGTTTTCTCACCGCGGTGCATGATGTGGAAACTCTTGTTCGGGCGGTACCTTTGGTTGTGAAAGATTTTTCCGAAGTTAAATTCATAATTATCGGCGATGGCGACAAAAAATTTTTTTTGGAGCGATTGGCTTGTGGCGAAGGCGTGAGTGAGTTTATTGAGTTTGTCGGTCGGGTAACCGAGGCGCAAATGGCCCAATACTTGCGATCAGCCGATATTTATGTCTCCACTTCGCTTTCGGAAAGCGGTTTGGCGGCCAGCACCGCGGAAGCCATGGCTTGCGAATTGCCGGTGATAAATACCGATACGGGAGATATTCGTTTTTGGATTCAGGATGGTGAAGGCGGGTTTGTGATTCCGGTTAAGAATCCAAACATATTGGCGGAAAAACTGATTTATCTTTTGGAAAACGACACCCAGCGACTGGCCTTTGGGAAAAATAACCGCAAGATTATTAAAGAAAGAAACAATTATTACAAAGAAATGGCGGATATTGAAATTATTTACAAGTCAATTATTAAATGATATGCGATTTAAACTTGTTGCGGGTTTGATTATTTCATTTCTCTTGATTATTTTCTCTTTCGAAATGATTCCGCAGGAACGAAATCTGGTGGAGCATCCAATACTTTGGTTTGATGAAAATAAATTATCCAAACTCCGTCTTGACATTGAGCAATACCAATGGATGAAAGATATATTTGTCGTTATTCGCGAAGAGGCCGATGCCATCATGCGGGAAGAGATTGCCATTCCGGTTGATGGGGGAATAATTAACGAAAAAATCTTTCCCGGCGGTAAAAAAATCATTGAAAAGAATATCGGCGAATATTATTCGGAATCGGAGAATAAGACATATCAAGGGGAAACGGTAATTAAAGGGAAAGGGCAAGTGGTATTAAATAATTTTCCTTATAAACAATATTTTGATAATCGCAAGCACCATTCTCTTGCCCATAAAGCAAAGGTATTGGCTTTTGCGTATGCGGTTACAAATCAAGAGCAATATGCAAAAAAGGCAAGAGAAATTATTTTTGGTTATGCAAAAAATTTCTCGGAGAATAAATATCCGTTGCATAATCAAGACGGTGGCAATTACGCTCCGGAAAAAATATCTTCAACTGCGGGAAGATTAACCGTATCGGCTCTGGAAGATTCTCTCTGGGCATATCATATGATGTGCGCCTACGATTGGACTTTTAACAGTGGCTTGTATTCTCAATCGGAGATAGATCTCATTTCAAATATGTTTTTTGTTCAATATAAAACCGCCAAAAGAGAATTGGATTCTGCCAATTATAAGGACAATCATACGGCTTCGGAAAATTTATCAAGATTAGCCTATGGCATAATTTCAGGTAATAGGGATATTGTTAAAGAATCTATTGAGGGAAAAATGGGATTTAAGGATCATCTTGATACGGCAATGAATTCCGAAGGCAGGGTCGAGCCGGAGGGGGTTGGATATCACTTTGCTTTTATGTTGCCGATGTATTATATCGCCGAAATTTATGATAGAATTGGCGATGGCAACCTTTTCATGTATGAGGAAAACAAGCTAAAAAGGGGAGCGGATTTTATCATAAATTCAACTTTTATTGATGGTTTGAAAATTCCCCAAATTCAAAATTCTCATCCTGACTGGAGTTGGACGCCAGCGTTCCAGTCTCTTTTTGAAATAGCTTATAATCGCTATAAAGATGATTCTTACCTGATCCCGGCGTTAAATAATCTCTCTTTTCTTTCCGACAGTCAACAAATTAATAATTATCAGAATCAAATTGGAAAGTGGGGAAAAGTATCTCGCGGAACTTATACTCAAATGGGCGGCCCGCATTACATAGAAGCGATTATGGCCGGCGCGCCGGAAATTGATAACCGCAATCCCGGCATAATTCTTCCGTCAGTTCATTTTAAAGAATCAAAATATGTTTTTCTGAGAAAAGGAGATTCGCTTAACGGCGTCGGAGTTTTTTTGACGTATGATAATCACGGACATCATTCCGATGTGGGAAGCTTGCAAATATTTACCCAAGGTCGGGAACAGGGCGTTGAAGCGGGGATGCCAATCAGTTATGACAGCCCTGATTATGCCGAATGGTATTCTCAGCGAATTGCGCACAATTGCGTTATTGTTGATCAAAAAAGCCCCGGGATTCCTTCCGACTACCAACACCTTGGCCCGCAACTTTCCTCTTTCGGGACCGCGGAAATCATTGGGTTTAGCGATGCCAGCACAACTTTAATGGCAAATGGCACAATATATGAAGGAGTGGCGATGGAAAGAAAAATATCCCTAGAAGATGATATGTCAATCGTCATCCAGGATCGAATCTTGAGCGATAAATTTCATATCTACGATTGGGTTTACCGGAATCGGGGCAAGATTGAGTCGATAAAGGGAGTTGACTTATTGCCATGGCAAGGCGAACTTGGTGACGATTTCGGGTATAAAAAAGAGTATCTGTTTAATATACGCAGAGGTGTCGCCGATAAAAAAATAACTGTTACTTGGAGAAATCCCGGATTTCAAAATGATGTCTCATTCTTTGAATTGTCCATTAATCCCGATAAAGCAACGGATGTAATTATCGCGGACAGTTATTATGGAATAAAAAAAGAAATTATTCCAATTATTATTTTACGGCGGGCCGATCAAGAAACTTTATTTAACGTTAAAGCCAGGTATTGGCGCGAAAAAAAGAATGGCGGGTAAATTATCATATAATATATTTTCGACATTTATTACCCAAATACTCATATTTTTTTTGGGAATTTTAGTTTCTGTAATTTTAGCGCGCCAGCTGGGACCGGGAATTAAGGGGGTTTATTCAATCGTCACTTTATTTCCGTCTTTATTGGTGTATTTTACCTCATTTTCCCTTGGTCAGGCGGCTATTTACTATATCGGAAAAGCAAAATATTCTCGCAAGGAGATCTACGGGAGCACGATTATTTTGGGTTTTTTTATTTCGATAATTTGTTTTATCGGCGGCGGATTAATGCTTCTTTGCCATAATTTATTTTTCCCCGGCATAGAATTGAAATATTTAATAATAGGGATTTTTGCGGCTCCTTGCCAAATTTTTTTTGGTTATCTTGGCTATACAATGCTTGCTATCCAGAGAATCTGGAAATATAATTTCTTTTCATTTTTGCAGACATTATTGTTTTTTATTTTCATTGTGGTTATATATTTGCTTAATTCAATAAAAATAGAGTATTTGATTATTGGTGAAATCGCAATTTATTTATTTGTTTTGTTTTTTATGTTTATTGCGCTAAACAAAGAAATGGGGACGACAAGGCTCGAGTTTAACTTTGATTATGCTAAAAAAGCTTTTGCTTTCGGTTCAAGAGTTTATCTGGGGAATATATTATCTTTCGCCAGCTGCAGATTTAACATATTGATTATAAATTTCCTTACCAATCCTTTCCAAGTCGGGTTATGGTCGGTAGCCATAGCGATATCTGAAAAATTATGGTTTTTTTCCGACGCGGTTGGAACAGTTCTTTTTCCGCGGACGGCGGCCGAGGCTGATAAAGAGAACTTAAAAGAATTAACTCCGCGCGTCTTTCGATCGGTGATGGTAATTAATTCTTTAATGGTTGTTTTGCTTTTTTTATTTGGGGGATGGATAATAAATTTTTTATATTCTTATCAATACGAAGAAGCGGTCGCGCCTTTTAAGATACTTTTAGCCGGAGCTTTATCGCTATCGGGAATCAAAATCATTGAGAGCGATTTAAAGGGCAGAGGCCGCCCCGGATTAGTGGCAAAAATATCTGCCGTTGCCTTGGCGGTAAATGTTGCCTTAATTCTTGCCCTGATTCCCGCTTATGGAATTAAAGGCGCCGCCTGGGCATCGACAATAGCGTATATCAGCTCGTTTATATTCGCTCTTACGGTCTATTTAAGGATTTCTGGCAATCCACTTAATAATATGATAGTGATAAAGATAACCGATATGATTGTTATTTGGCGATTTTTTAAAGAAATTTGCCATAAAATAAGTAATTCTTTGTATGGATTTTTCAATCGTGATTACCACACATAATCGCAATATTGATTTGGCGGAATGTTTGAATTCAATTATTAAACAAACATTTGTTCCTTCTGAAATTATTATTATTGATAATTCGCCCGTGAACGAAGCGAAAAAAGCGGCAATCTCATTTAAGGCGCCTGCCGAGTCGGTAGGAGCCAAGCTAATTTATATCGGTAATTCAAAAGAAAACAGCCTTACCGCGGCGCGTAATTTGGGAATCATTAAGTCAAGTGGCGAGATAGTCCTTTTTTTGGACGACGACGTCGTTTTGGATCGCAATTATCTAAAACAAATCGCGGCCACTTACGATTCTTATCCCGACGCGGTTGGGGTCCAAGGATATTACCGCATCGGCAAAATATCATCTTTGGGTAATTGGCTTAAAAAAATATTTTTTTTGTATCATTATGAAAAAAATTATTGCCGTATTCTTCGTTCGGTAAGCGCGACTTATCCTTATAATCTCAAACAAATAATTCCGTGCCAATGGCTTTCGGGAGCCAATCATTCATGGAAAAGAGAGGCGGTTGATATTATATATGATGAAAAGCTAAAAAAATATTCGGAAGGGGAAGATTTGGATTTTTCTTATCGACTTTACAAAAAATATCCGGGAAGGCTCTATATCACGCCGTTTGCCAAACTCGAACATAAAGCTTCCGTTGCCGGGCGTGCCGTGGGTAGGGAGCCGATTTTTATGAATGAGGTTTATGGGATGTATTTGTTTTTTAAATTGTTCGGATATGATAAACTGGGTTTAATGATTTTTGCGTGGAGCCGCATCGGGAAAATAATGTTTGCTTTTTCGGAGGCTGTTGCCGATTTTTCCGCCGCAAGAATTGGGCAAATTATTTTAATTATGCGCGCTTGCCTGTTTTCGATGCGCCATATCGGGCGGATTAGAGAGGGAGATGTTGATTTCTTTAATCGGAGACTTTAGCGGCGCCTGAAAAATGATTTTCAATGGAAAAAATTTTCAATATTCATAACCTGGTGAAAGTAAAAATTGACTTAAAAAATCCGTCATTGATGAAGGATGTTTTGTGCCAGCTTTCCGAATTCGAAATATTTTCTTGCCTTACGGACGAGGTTTTTGATGTGCGGATATTTGACTATCAATCAAGGCCGAAATTACCCTGCCCTTTGGTGGTTTCAAAATATTATTACTATCAAAGCGGCGTCATTGATATTCCCGAGGAAATGTTCTGCGCAAATCTTGTTTCGCGTCCGATCGATGTTTATTGCAAACATTTCGCGCTTCCCGTTAATTTTTTGATCGGGTTGGCATTTATGCGTAAAAATCACGCGCTTATGCACGCGGCTGCGGTTTCATTTGACGACGTTAACTATTTGTTCCCGGCGTTTGGGGGTGTCGGAAAGACCACGGCAATCGCGAAAATAATTGATCACGGCGGAAAGCTCTTCGGCGATGATTTGATAATCGTAAATTCGCGTGAAATGTTTGCCTATCCGATTGATTTTTCAGTATATCCCTATCATTTAAAAGTGCTCCCGATCAAGAGCTCTTTTGTCGCCGGAAAGCTGAAAATGGCAAAGCGGCTTGATTCTGTTGCGGGATTTTTGGCAAAATTTGATTTTTTACCGGTACAATTGGCAAAAAAAGCCATCGGATATTTGTCGCCGCCGCTTGTTAATGTTCCGCCAAGAGATATTTTTGGCGCAAATTGTTTGGCGCGGCGCGGCGTGCCGCAAAAAATCCTTTATTTGGAGAGGAAGGCGCTACCCGGCGACGAAATTATTGTCGGCAAGATTACGGCCTCTGATTTGGCCATTAAAGCCGCAAACATAATGTTTCATGAATGGAACCAGGCAATGCGGATTATGTATGTTTATTCCGCGCTAAGCGGTTTTTCCATGAAAAAGATTTTTAGCGATATCTTATCGATGTATGAAGAAATTTTTTCCCGCGGTGATTGTTATTCATTGACAATACCCGATGAAATCACTGATCAAAAATATCAAGATGAGCTTATTGATTTAATGAAAAAAATCAAATAATGCCTAAAAAATTGTCAAGGATAATTTTTATTACCGCTCAGGCGCCATGGGGAAAAGGAGAGGCGTTTATTGTTGAGGAATTGCTGGCTTTTGACCGCCTCGGGGCCGATTTTTTGATATTCCCCCGCAATTCGGTTAAAAAAATATTTCACGGGGAAGCGAAAAAGTTAATTAATCGGGGGCTTAACCTTCCGATTGTTGATATTCCAATTATCGCGTCGTTTTTTGCGAAAATTTTTTGCCCTGAATTGCGGCACGCACTCTTTTTAATTGTTAAAAATTCCCGCAGTCCTAAAATTTTATTAAAAAATTTGGCGGTTTTCCCCAAAGCGGCATTTATCGCCGGTTACGCGAGAAAAAATCATATTGGGCATATTCATTGCCATTGGGGGGCCACCACGGCGACAATGGGATATGTTGCGTCAATTATTTCCGGTATTCCCTGGAGTATGACGCTCCACCGTTGGGATATCAAAGAAAACAATATCCTCAAATTAAAAGTTGAATCGGCGCGATTTGTCCGTTGCATTTCCGAGCATGGCAAAAGAGAACTTTTTGAAATTGTCGGCGATCAATTTGCTGCCAAAATTAAAGTGATTTATATGGGTGCGATTATTCCACCAAAACAAAAAATTGCAAAAAATTTAAAAAATAAAATTTTTACCATTGCCGTTCCTGCCAATTTAATTGAAGTAAAAGGGCATCGCTACTTGATTGAGGCGCTGGCTGGATTGAAGTCGTTGGAGCGGAGAAATTTTCTATGTTATTTTTATGGCGATGGCAATTTGCGCGTCGCGCTGATCAATGATATAAAAAACAGGGACTTATCGGATTATATAAAAGTGCCGGGGGCGTTGCCGCATGAGCAATTAATTTCTTTATATCGCCAAAGGGATATCGATTGCGTAATCCTGCCCAGCATCAATACTGATTCGGGCGAACATGAAGGAATTCCAGTTTCTTTAATTGAGGCTATGGCTAATGAAATTCCGGTGATTTCCACCAATACCGGCGGGATTCCCGAATTATTGGCGGGAGGCGCGGGAATCATTGTGCCGGACAAATCGGCGTTCGCGATTGCTCAGGCGCTGCGTAATTTTATGGATGATCCGGCGATTGCGCAAAAAATTGCGCGCGTGGGATGCCAAAAAACGGAAAGTGATTTCGATATTGGAAAAAACACACGCGAAATATTGCGATTAATTCAAGAAAATGAGTAAATATTTGATTACCGGTGGCGCCGGATTTATAGGCTCCCATTTGGTTGATCGCTTGATATCTTCGGGCGAATCAGTGGCGGTGATTGACAACCTTTCCACTGGCCAAGAAAGAAATATCAACCCGAAGGCGGCGTTTTATAACGCTGATATTTGCGATTCTCAAATCGGGAAAATTTTTGAAAAAGAAAAACCACGAATTATATTCCACTTGGCGGCTCAAATCAGCGTGAATGAATCAATGATTGATCCGGCGCGGGACGCGCAAGTCAATATCTTGGGATCGCTGAATATGATCAAAAATTTTTTCTCGATCAACTATAAACGATTTGGCGATCCAGACGTGAAGTTTGTTTTTTCTTCCACGGGCGGCGCGATTTACGGCGATGTTCAAATTTTCCCCACACCTGAGGAGTGTCCGCCCTTTCCTTTGTCTCCCTACGGCGTTGCCAAGCTGGCGGTAGAAAAATACCTTCATTGTTATCACAAAAATTTCAAAATGCCTTATATGACTTTGCGGTATTCCAATGTTTATGGCCCGCGCCAAAACTCAAAAGGAGAAGCGGGAGTGGTGGCGATTTTTTATGGTAATATGATTTCTGGAGTTGCGCCAGAAATTACCGGCGATGGAAAGCAAACCCGAGATTTTATATTTGTCGGTGATGTGGTTGAAGCTAATGTTATGGCATCAAAATCTCAAATTTCGGGATTCTGGAATATTGGCACCGGGGTTGAAACCAATATCAATAAAATTTTTGAAACGACGGCAAAAAATACCGACAAAAATTTTGAAAAAAAATATATTCCAGCCCGCGCCGGAGAACTGCAAAGGAGTTGCCTTGATTTTTCCGCCGCGCGTCGGAATCTTGGATGGATTCCGAAAATATCTTTGGATGCCGGTATGAAAAAAACTTTTGAATGGTTTTTGAATTCTAGCCGATAATTATGGCACAATTTGCAACAATTATTATTCCGTGCCGCAATGAGGAAGAGTATATTGGCAAGTGTTTGGATTCTATCATTGCGCAGGATTATCCCAAGGAAAATTTGGAAGTTTTTGTGGCGGATGGGATGAGTGATGACAAGACAAGGGAAATTGTTGCTGATTATTGCCAAAAATACTCTTTTATTAAATTGTTGGACAATCCTCGCAAATTCACGCCGTTTGCATTAAATATCGGCATTAAAAATTCATCTGGCAAAATAATAGTCAGAATGGATGCGCACGCGGATTATGCCAAGGACTATGTTTCGCGGTGTATCGGTGCGATGAATGATTCCGACGCGGATAATGTCGGGGGGAGGGTGATGGTTATGCCAAGGGATAATTCCTTGGCATCCCGCGCAATCGCGTTGTGCTTGTCATCGTTTTTCGGCGCGGGCAACGCAATTTACAAAACTAAAATTATTGAAAATCCGGTTGAGGTTGATACGGTATTTTGCGGGTGCTACAGAAGGGAAGTGTTTGACAGGATCGGTTTGTTTGACGAACGGATGACCCGTAGTCAAGATATGGAGTTTAATATGCGGTTAAAAAGGGCTGGCGGTAAAATTATGATTTTTCCCGGAATTGTCGTTAAATATTTTCCCAAGGCAAGCTTTTCGGATTTTTTCGTTCATAATTTTTGGGATGGAGTTTGGGCGGTTTATCCTTTAAAGTTTGTAAAAATGCCCCTAAAGTTGAGGCACTATATTCCGTTGATATTTTTTTTAGGATCGCTTTCCTTATTAATCGTTGCGTTTTTCTGGAAGCCGGCCATTCTGGCTTTAGCAACGTCAATTATTTTTTATTTTGCGGTTTCGCTGTGCTTTTCGCTTGAAGTCGCCATTCGGGAAAAAGAGTGGCATTATGTTTTTTTGATGCCGATTGCGTTCGCCATAAGGCATTTTGGCTATGGAATAGGATCTTTTTACGGTATTATCAAATTATTAATGCCTATTCACAATCACACGACGAACTCGCACTGGTGATAAGAGCCATTGAAATTATTTGATTTCTTGATTTTCGCACTTTTAGTGCAGTTTCTAAATATGATTTCAATATAAAAAATGGAGGAAAGAGTTAAAAAGGAAATTGAATATTATGATAAGGAGGCAGAGAAACCGTCTCATGCCGAAGCGGCTCTAGCGGTCGGCGAGATTGTTGATTTTGAGGGTTTCAGGCCGTTGAGTCTGGCGAGTTTTGGATATTCATATGAATTATTAAAAACCGTTTGCAAGGACAAGATGATTTTAGATTGGGGTTGTGGCAACGGCGTGCACACAGTCCCGATCGTGGCGATGGGCGCCAAAAAAGTGGTGGGCATAGATCTTTCGGAAAAATTGCTGGATATGGCGCGGACAAAATCAACCGTTGCCGGTTTGGACGGCAAGACGCAATTTTTAAAAATGGATTGCGAGAAAACCGATTTTTTGAAAAATGAATTTGACGTCATATTTGACGGCGGAACGTTTTCATCAATTGATATTAAAAAGGCCTTTCCGGAACTGGCGCGGATATTGAAGCCGGACGGAGTCTTGATCGGTATTGAAACTTTTGGGCATAATCCGCTGGCGAATTTCAACCGGTCGCGGAACGTAAAATCAGGCAAACGCACGGCATGGGCGGCGGCGCATATTTTCAACAATGAGGGGATTGAGCTCGCTCGGAGATATTTTTCAAAAGTCAAGATTAAATATTTTCATTTATTTTCATGGCTGTTGATTCCTTTGATCAATCGGCCTTGGGGCAAAAAATTGTTTGATTTTGTGGAAATTTTTGACCGGCAATTTTTGAAAATTTCGTTTTTGAAAAAATACGCCTTCAAGGTTGTTTTTGAATTTTCCCAACCAAAAAATAATGGTTAAAAGGGTGATCGATATTTTGGGCTCGGGGCTTGGGCTGGTGATTTTGTCGCCGGTGTTTTTGTGGGTGGCGTTGAAAATCAAATTGGACGATGGCGGGCCGATTTTCTATAAGGGTCGGCGTGTCGGCAAAGGTGGCAAATTGTTTGAAATGTATAAATTCCGCACAATGGTGATTGGCGCCGATAAACTTGGCGGTCCCTCCACCGCCGCCGATGATCCGCGCTTGACCGGAATCGGTTTGTTTTTGAAAAAATATCAATTGGATGAATTGCCGCAATTAATCAATGTTTTTAAAGGGAAAATGAGTTTGGTCGGGCCGCGTCCGGAGGTTGAGATGTATGTTGATATGATGACAATTGAACAAAAAAATGCTATTTTGTCGGTGAGGCCGGGAATGACCGATTATGCGTCGCTCTGGAATTTTCACGAGAGCGAAATTTTAAAAGGTGCCAAGGATCCCGAGATTGCTTATCAAAAACTGATTCGTCCCAAAAAATTGGCTTTGCAGATGAGATATGTCAAAGAGTGTTCGCTTTGGGTTGATATAAAAATTATCTTTTTGACGATATTCAAGATTTTTAAGTGAATTGATAATCATACCACTTTAATGAACAAACCAGATTACAAAAAAATCGCCAATGACGCCCGAATCAGGGTTTTGGAAATGATTTATAAAGCGCAAACAAGCCATATCGGTAGTAATTACAGTTGCATTGATTTGCTGGCGGTGATTTTTGAAAAAACCGACTTGGATAAAGATAAAGTGGTTTTGAGCAAAGGGTGGGCGGCCGCGTCGCTTTATTATTTTCTCAAAGAAAAAGGGAGAATCACTGAAGCGGATTTGGAAAGTTATTGCCAGCCGGGGAGCAAATTCATCGGTTTAGCCGAGCCGATCATCCCCGATATTCCCGCGGCGGGCGGCTCAATGGGATTTGGTTTGCCGTTCGGAGCCGGGTTTGCGTTGGCCAAAAAAACCAAGAAAGAAGAGGGGAAAATTTTTGTGGTAATGTCGGACGGCGAAATGCAAATCGGCACTACCTGGGAATCGGCGTTGATCGCGCGCCAGCACGGTTTGGACAATCTTTTGGTGTTTGTTGACAGCAATGGCTTGCAGGCCATGGGCGGCGTGGACGAAATTTTGAATATCGAGCCGCTGGACGATAAATGGCGGGCGTTCGGCTGGAATGTTTGCGAAATTGACGGCCATAATTTCGAAGAAATCGAAAAAGTCATCAGCAATCCGGCGGCGGGAAAGCCAACGATCGCCATTGCCAAAACCATCAAAGGCAAAGGCGTGAGCTTTATGCAAGGGCAGAATTTATACCATTATAAAGCGCCGTCCGAGCAGGAATATCAAGCGGCGCTTAATGAATTAAAAATCAATGGCTGAAATAATCCAACAACAAGACACGCGCCGGGAATTTATTGATGCGCTGATTGATTTGGCCCAAAATGACGAAAAAATCGTCTTGGTGATTCCTGATGTGGGTTTTAACTATATTGAAGAATTTCAAAAGAAATTTCCCGATCGTTTTTTTAATCTGGGCGTTACCGAACAAAGCGCGATGACGATTGCCGCGGGGATGGCGTTGGGGGGTTTGAAACCCTATATTTACAGTATGATTAACTTTGTCGCTTTCCGGCCATATGAAGCGGTGCGTAATGCGGTGTGCTTGCATCACGCCAATGTGAAGATTGTGGGTGTGAAGGGGAGCGAAAAATACAAATTTCTGGGATTTTCCCATAATCTCATCGTTGATGATGAAGAATTCCGGGTGTTCAAACACTTGCCGAATTTTAAAACCTATCTGGCCGAAAAACCCGAAGAAGTGAAAGGCATCATCATGGAATCTTACGCCTCGCCAAATCCTTGCTATATCAGGTTATAAGGAGAAGCCATGGATTGGATCATAGTTTTCGATAGCCGGATTATGTATAAATTTGGACATTAAAATGGCCAAATTAGTATATAAATTGGTTAGGGGATTGACAAATGACCAAATTAATATATAATTTAGTCAGTGTAATGACGAAATTATATGATAATTCAAAGAAAAATCCAACCGCAAGTGGAGGATGCCCTTTTTAAGGGTAAAATTGTTGTGATCTATGGGCCGCGGCAAGTGGGCAAAACCACTTTGGCCAAACTTATTTTGCAAAACCGGCAAGAAATAAAAAGCGCGTATTTCAATTGCGACGAGCCGGATATTTGTCAAGCGTTAACCGATAAAACCTCAACCGAATTGAAATTATTTTTAGGCGACAGCAAACTCGTGGTTTTGGACGAAGCCCAGCGGGTGAAAAATATCGGTTTGACTTTGAAACTTTTGGCTGACAATTATCCGAAAATGCAAATTATTGCCACCGGCTCGTCGTCATTTGATTTGTCAAACCAAATTTTTGAGCCCTTGACCGGCCGCAAAAAAGAATTTTATTTATATCCTTTTTCGCTGGCGGAATTGAAAAATTATTATTCGGAAATTGAATTCAATCGAATCTTGGAAAACAGAATGGTTTTTGGTATGTATCCGGGGGTTATTTTTGAAAGCGATAAAGGCAAATCCGAATCGTTGCGGGAGTTGGCGAAAAGTTATGTTTACAAAGACGCGTTAGAATATCAAGGTATTAAAAATTCGGAAGTCGTGGAAAAATTATTGCAAGCGCTGGCGCTTCAGGTTGGCAATGAGGTTTCATATAACGAAATCTCGTCATTGATTGAAGTCAATAAAATAACTGTGGCCAATTATATTCAAATCCTTGAAAAGGCCTTTATTGTTTTTCGTTTGCCTTCTTTTTCCAGGAATTTGCGCGACGAAATCAAAAGCAATCGCAAGATTTATTTTTTTGACAACGGCATCCGAAACGCGTTGATCAACAATTTAAATCCCGTTGATTTGCGCCAAGATGCGGGCGCGCTTTGGGAAAATTTTATGATCAGCGAACGCGTAAAACACAATGGCAACATCAGCCGTGCCGCCAATATGTATTTTTGGCGCACTTTGCAGCAGCAAGAGATCGATTTGATTGAAGATCGCGGCGGCGAATTGGCCGGTTACGAATTCAAATGGAAGTCGCGGCCCGGCAAAGTTCCGGTGGCATTTTCGCGGGCTTATCCGGATGCCAAAGTGGAAATGATCACCAAAGAAAACTATAAAACTTTCGCCGGCCTATAAACCAACCCGATCCACAAAAATCCCGCCACTAGGCGGGATTTTTTGATTGGCGTACCGCCCAATCCAAATTTGACAGATTTGGTTTTATATGTTTAAATGGTGTTATTAGTTCGCACATTTTATAATTTATAAGGAAGAGGCGAATTGTTATGGGCGACAAGACGACTGATCATAAGCCTTTTGAAATCGGAGATGTTGTATCGTATATTGAACAAGAATTGCCGTTGGAAAAGAGCGGTTGGGAAAGATTTTGGATATTTTTGGAAACATTGATTAGGGATAGAAGTTTAAGGGCTGCGTTGGTCGTAGCAAGCGACGCGGTGGCGAACTTGCCGCGATTTATGGCGTTTCAACGCCGATTTAGTGAAGAAAAAATAAAAGGCGTTGAAGTAAAAGACGGCGAGACGTTATATATTATCGGAGAGGGATTTTTGCAAAACGCCTATCGCGAAAAAGAGTTAAGATTAGTTGAACGAGGCAATATTTGGAAATTTCTCAACAATATCCCCATGGTTTTTGGTGTGTATCCCGAGATAGAAGAGGCAAGAATTCATGTTACGCTGGGCCTTTGCGAAAGAGGTCTGATTTTCAAAGCCTATGATTATCATCGGGTGGCTCAACTTGCGCTTTCTGGAAAGCTTGATTTCATGATCAAGCGGGTTAGCGCCGATATGCAGCCTGGCGAACAATTTGTCGCGATTAAGATCAACGATGTTGATGTCGGGAACAGAGTTCGGAGGCGCATAATTGAAGAATACGCCAATCTTCTTCTGGACCTTGAGCAGATGGAAAGTGTTTTGGCCGAAAAATATTCAGAGATTCGGCCATTCGATGTGCAGGATTATGATGAAATTTATCGTTTGGCGGCGACGGGCAAGATTGATTGGGTGGTTGTTGGCAGGATTGAAGGAGACAGGCAAATAACCGCGATAAAGATGGATGATGCGGCAATGGGAGAAAAAATGCGTCAAATATTACTAGACGCATATAAAAGTTAAATGCCAAGTAGGAAACGAACGGCTTTTTTTATACGCGCATAGTTTTTGATTTTGTCAAGTGGATTTTTGAGAATAAATAGAATATAATCGTAAATAATACGAAATAATTAAAAATAAACTATGAAGGTGGATTTTATCAATTCAAGCTATCGGCGGTATTATCAGGCGCATAAGGCGCAGATGATGAAAGCGCTGGATAGGTGTTTTTCAAAAGGGGATTTTATTTTGCGCGAGGATGTGGCGCGGTTTGAAAAAAATTTGGCGGATTTTTGCGGAGTCAAATATGCGGCGGGCGTCAACTCCGGCACCGATGCGCTTAAAATCGCTTACAAGGCGCTGGGATGCGGTCCGGGAGACGAGGTGATCACCGTGGGGCATACGTTTATCGCTTCCATTGAAGAGATTGTTCATTTGGGCGCCAAGCCGATATTGATTGATGTGGGCGAGGACGGTTTGATGAATGTTGACCAAATTGAGGCGGCCATTACCGAAAAAACCGTGGGCATTGTGCCGGTGCATTTATCGGG